>OIBE01000341.1_pt1 | contig 13841 bp, 8 predicted proteins | sample 1580961 | NCBI WGS metagenome assembly OIBE01 (sample SAMEA3882550, study PRJEB24775) | human gut metagenome | biome: human-associated habitat; feature: intestine environment; material: feces | place: Netherlands | collected 2009/2010
ACCCCCGCCTCCCGAGCCACATCTTTGATGCCCGTCATCTTCCGCCTCCTTCGGCTCTCCAAGTCATTTGCGTTACACGTCATGCGTACCGCAGCTCTCGTCCATCGTTCAACAAAGCCATCCGCCGAGCCTTCCGGAATTTCTTCCGCAGAATCACGCTCGTATTTTATCGAATCGTTTCGTCGAAACGTTTCACTAATCGTAAGCCAGCAACTCAGCTTTGTCAAACGTTTCGACACACCTACCCGTCATTCCTCGAAATGATGGACACCAGGATGCTGCGACCCCGTTCCTTCATATCATGATTTTGATGTACCGACCGTTGCAATCTTGAGTCCCGTCGCACGATTGCGATTTGGTTTCGACCTTACGATTTTATTTTCCGCTTTTTCCCAAATCGTGAGGTCAGCAAGCCAAAAACGTGCGGCCATCCTCCCCAAACACTAGGACGTGCAGACGGAAACGCAAGTTGCATAGGAATGGAGGCATCTACAACCGCCGCCCGTACACGTACACACGGGCTAGAGAAGTCTCAAGGCTACAGCGGGCGGGACTCGTAGATCATTTGGCGGTCGCCGAAGTAGAGGGCGTCACGCCAAGAGGCCTTCTTGCGGGCCGCCTCCTGCTGAGGCTCCTTGATCGGCACGAAGAACCAACGGACCAGACCAACCACCATGTCTTGCACGGAATGCCAGATGCCGATATACGCGGTCAACGCCCAGAACGTCACGATCGCATTGAAGCCGGCGAACACCGCGTTGCCCCAATTGTGCGAAAGCGTATCGGCGTAGAACACCATGCACGAGTAAATGATGATCACCCACGGCATCGTCACATACAATGCCGGAGAAGCGGTACGATTATTGACTTTCGGCGTACGCGCGAACGGAATCTTCGTGTTCGTCATGCCCTGCTGAATCGACTTGAGCGTGCCGGAAAGATTCACCGTCAACAGCACGATATTGAAGCCGTAGATACGGAAAATATCGGAACGCTTATACCCGTTACGCTTCAAATCGCTCGACATGGTGGCAAAATACGGCAGCGACGCGAGCACCACCCACGGGCTCAGCAACCGCTGGTCGAACGGATACGCCAAGAGGAACATCAGGCCGAAACTCGACCATGCGATGGACGCCATATAGTTCACGCGCAGCGCCCACTCACCCAGCTTCACATCATTGCCCTGCTGATGCCGCGCGTGCACAATACGGAAGAATTTGCCGATGATCAGCAGACCGCCATTCGCCCAACGCCGCCGCTGCACCACCAACGAACCGAAATCAGGCGGGGTGGCACTATAGCTCAACCGCTCCGGATAGTTGACCAAATGCCAGCCGAAATAACCCAAATCGATACTGGATTCGGTGTCTTCGATCACCGTGCGATCCTGAATATACGTTTTCACCGTGCGCGTGCCCTCGGTCGAGACCACGCAGATATCGTCGAGCGCGGCCTTGCGGATCACCGCATTCGCACCCACCCAGAATGTGGCGTCATAGTAGGTCATGCCCTGATGCAGCATGTGCTGAATGTCGGTGGTGGCGGCCGCGATGCGTTCGATTCGCGTCGGCGCGCCACGATACGAGGAATACGGGGTTTGGATCACGGCCACGCGCTCATTGCCGGGCTGTTCCATCTGGTACACCAAGCGCAGGCAGTAGTCGCGCAACAGTATGGAATCGGCGTCCAACGTCAGCACGTATTCGGAATTGCGCATCACGAAATCGGGAGATTCCCCCTCGCGCACGTCACGCAGAATCACCCCGTCCGACGTTTCCACGCGCTTGAGCGAGTGCCCCATCAATCCGATGAACGAATTCAGATTCATGGCTTTGTTGCCTTCACGGGAGGTCGACGCATACAGCTTGCGTTCGAACGACCATCCTTTTGCGGTGAAAATGCGTACCAAACGTTCGTACAGTTGCAGAATGCGATTCGCGTCGACATGCTGCTGCAATGTGATCGATTCGTTCAACGCCTGTTCCGTCAAACGCAGGTCGCGTGCAAGACCGCGCAATACCTGGTCGCAGAAGAAATCGTCGGTATGATCTTCGACCAGCCATGTGTCGGCCTTATGCTCCAACCATTGCGCGGCCGCACGATAGTCTTCCGCACAGCGTGCGACCACACTACGCCTTGCGTCCATCTGATCGGCGAGCGCCGCAACGGTTTCGTCGCGCGCTTTGGTGAAACGTTCCGCAGGTGCCGCCAATTCGGCCAATACTTTCGGCATGAGTTCGCGGCTTGCTTTGAGAATCGCTCGCGCTTCATCATTTTTAGGATGCGGAGGATCGTCGATTAGGAGTACGACTGCAAGGTCGGGAAATTCCTGCAATGCCGCCGACCAGATCGTTTTTTCGACGACTTTCGGCTGTTCCACGTACGAAGGAATCAGCACTGTGATTCCCTTATCGTAGTTGTGTGCGAAATGGTCGTCGAGCATCGCCCGAGGCACGCGTTCATGCCGGATGAAACGGTATAGCGCGCCCTGCCGTGTGACCAGATAGACGAGCGCGCTGAAAATCAGCGTGGTCACAATCGTCATGTACAGCACGCCTTCAACCACGAAACGTAACGTGAGTGAAGGATTGTTGACGAACAACGACAGAATCATCGTGATCATGTAGATCAGCCATGAAACAACCGTGCAGATGATGGCAACGTAGCCAAGCACAACGCGCGTTGGCGAAGGCTTGGCATGCATGATCGCAAGCGGTTGCGTGGAGGTTTCAGCACCCCACTGATGTTTGCGATCACCACCTTCAGCATCCCCTATTCTTGCCACCTCAAACCCCTTTGAATTGCCGGCGCCGCCTCATCGACGCAAAAACATACATCACTGCCTAAAATCTTCGTACCAGCCACATACTACACTCCCTTACTGTTAGCAAGATATAAGAGAGCCAGCGCACGAGAGGAATACCCAATCCCCCGTAAAATCACCCGCCTGCGCACTGAAGCCAAGCGGGGCATAGCCCGCTCGAACACCCGATGCCCCCATCGGCATGGTAGCTTGACGATTCTTGATGAAAGGGAATGATGAAACCCCTGTTTCCAGGAAGACGATTTTCCTTCCTCCGATTGTTCATAGCGATACTGTGCATCGCGCTCGTCGCGGCCGGCACATGGTCGTGGATCACGTTCACGCGAACGGCGGCTAAGAAATTGCCGGAACCCTGGTTCGGTGGCTATGTGGACGTGACCGCGACACCCTCATACGAGTTTGAATCCAAAGTGGGCAACGTCTACCGGAATGTGTCCCTCGGTTTCATCACCGCCGGCGACGGCTGCCAGCCCAGCTGGGGCGGCTACTACACGCTCGACGAAGCGGCTTCCGCGCTCGATCTCGACAGCCGTATCGCGCAAACCTACAAAACCGATCGCACGGTAACCGTCAGCTTCGGCGGGCAGAACGGCACCGAACTTGCCAGCGCATGTTCCGACGTCGATTCCCTTGCCGACGCATACCAGCAGGTGATCGACCGCTATCACATCACCTCGCTCGACTTCGACATCGAAAACTCGAATCTCGACGGGTACAGCGAAACCGCAACCCGGCGAGCGCAAGCCGTGGCAAAACTCATCGCCAACGAAAAAGCCAAAAACAAAGGGAAAGACGATACCAGTCACGATCTGATCATCAGCCTGACGCTTCCAGCTGACGCGAAAGGCCTTACAATGCAAGGAATGCAAACCGTGAATGCGTTTCTGGACGCTGGCGTGACGCTCTCCACCGTGAATCTCATGACCATGGATTTCAACGTGGCATCCACGTCGATCACACAATCCACCCTGATCAAAAGCTCATTGAACGCGGCCCACGCGCAATACAAAACGTTGCTGTACAGTCGCGGCAAACTCTTCAGCGACCATCAGATCTGGGAGCTGTTGGGAGCCACCGTGCTCATCGGCCAGAACGATACCAAAAACGAGTATTTCACGCTCGACAATGCGCGCGAAATCAACACGTTCGCACTGGAAACAAGCCTGGGCCACTTAAGCATGTGGTCGCTGAACCGCGACCAGCAATGCGGCGAAAACTATACGAACACCAACACGCTCAAAACGTTCTGCAGCGGCATGAAACAGACGGACGGCGAATTCGCCACCACATTGGGGTCAGGATTCCGAGGCACGCCGGGCACGCTCGTCGACTTCGACAATGCCAGCTGGAATTCCTCGCAGCAGGCCTACCCCACGTGGGAACCGGGAGTACTGTACAAGCAAGGCGACAAGGTGATCTGGAACGGCAATATCTACGAATCGTTGGGCAACAACGAAAACGAGCAGCCGGACAGCGCCGAGGAAGGCACGAACGCACCGTGGCGCATCATCGGACCGGTGTTATAAACGCTTGCCGCAGCGAGACGCAACCACAGACACAATACAAGGCAGGAACACAAGGCAGTCGCTACTTTTCAGTAAAAGTGGCACGCAACAGGGGAACGAAATCAGGCAATCATGACATCGAAGCAATCAAAGCATCAGGCAGCCACCGGCAGCCAGCCAAAAGACGGCATCAGAAAACCAGCCAGACTCACCATTCTGGCCATCATCTATGCGTTGTGCATTGCGGCCGCAATCGCATTCCATGCACAGGAAGGCGTGCAGCAACTTATGGAAGACCCTGCGCGCATCTGCATATGGTCGCTGTGCTTTCTGCCGTGCCTGATCTACCACAAAAAGCGTTCGTCGTATCGCGTTGCCGCCGAACACACCGTGCTGCCACCGTTGACCGTCATACTGCTGGTAACCGGCTATTTTCCCGACGTGGCCATGTTCCTGATCATCGTTACCATCATCACGTCGATCATCACCGCACGCAGTCTGAAAATCGGCATTCTTCGCGCCGGAACCACGCTTGCGCCAATCCCACTGATCAAAATATTATTTGCGAATACTTCTCACGTACTGTCAATTATCATCAGCCAGAATTCCGTCAATGCTGCGATTAATCCTTATCAATTCCAGCATTGGTTGCTGCCATTACTGATTATGACTGTTGCAGTGCCGATTATTCGATTGATTTGTGATATTGTAACGTTCTTTTTTGTACAAATTCCGATTCGTAAAGCCATGCGCGAGTATTCGCTGTCTCACATTCTTGCCATGGCTTTGGCTGATTTGATGGCGATTGTGTGGATTCCTGAAATTCTGGAGTTCGCCAATATTGGCTCGGATACTGCCACCGTGCTTTCCGTGTTCATGCTGGCACTGATCGCCTACTCGCTGTTGCTGATGACGGTCGATACGATGAGCCGGCTCACGCGATCCCGAAGTGCGTTGAAATGCATAGCGAATGTGAGCGACGCGCTGCCGTTGCCGAATCAAGTGCCGGAAGAGACCGTCGTAAGACGCATCAATCGTGGCCTCACCCGCATGCGCTGTTTCATCAGCAATGCAAACAATCTTGATAAAAGAGGGTATTCCTACCGCTATTCCGCGCCTATTTCCACCGGCTCGCGACAGTATTATCTCGCGATGGAACGCAATATTTGGAATCGTCCGTTCATGTCGACCGACGAGACGATATTGCTCACCTGCGGCGAAGTGCTTACCGAATCGTTACGCGTGAACAAGGAAGTGACGCTGCTACGCACCGAATCGGAAACGGATACGCTGACCGGCGCACTCACGTATCGTGCGTTCATCGGGCATTTGAAGAGTCTGCAGACCGAGAATGTGCATAATCTGGTTGCCGTGGTGTATTTCGGCGTGGAGCATTTGCGCACCGTCAACGAACATTATGGACGCAAAATCGGCAATGCCGTGCTGCGATCCGTGGGCATGCGTTTAAGCCAGCTACTGCCGGGAAACGCCACGCTTTCGCGCGTGAACGGCGCGGAATTCGCCATGATCGTAACCGATGTGACGTCAACCAGCGATGTGGAGGAGTTGGCCACACGCATGCGCAATCTTGCCGTCATGCCGGTGTACACCGAAGAAGGCGAGGTTTCCGTGGACGTATCGAGCAGCATTTCGTTCTCGAATGCGACAGACGGCTTCTCCGTGCTCCTCGCCGATGCGAGCGCGCACATCTACGAGTCGGAGAGCTCCAATCTGCCCGTAGTCGACGGCATGACGTCCACGCTCGCCGCGCAGAATGGTTCGGGAGACTATTTCAACGCTTCCGACGTGCTTCGCCATGCGATCGAAGACAATACGATTTCCGTGCTCTACCAGCCGATTTTCGATGTGAATACGAAACGTATCACTTCGCTGGATACGATTGTGCGCGTGCATGACGCGAAGGGCCGTACGCTGGCACCGTATTTCGTAACGGCTGAAGCGCATCGTCTCAACATGAGCGTGCAGCTGACGCTCGACGTGCTGGAAACCTGCGTGAAAGACATGACCGCATTCCGCAAGGTGGCACCCGAATTGGATATTGTGGACATTTGCATGAATGGTTCGGAATTAGGCGCGTCCATCTTCCACGAGCGCTTGGAGCAGTTGACTCATGAGCAGCCACAGCTGCGTTTCGGCCTGCAGTTGGGATCGCATGCCATTCATGTGGTGCATGATGAAGTTGATGATGAGGTTGCCGCTCTTGCCGCTTTGCCGAACGTCGAGTTGGGTTTGACCAATGCTGGCACCACGTATTCGGAGGTTGCCGCGTTCGCGCATCTGCCATTGGATTTCGCACGATTCGACAAGACGGTGGTTCGCGATTTCCGTACGCCTCGCGCAAAGCAGATCATGCAGCGTACGCTCGAGATTTCGCGCGATAACGATGCGTTCCATGTGGTGTTCGATGGCGTGGAGTCCCTGGACCAGGTTGAGTTCATCCGTTCCATCGGAGGCACGCTCGCCGAGGGCACGCTGTTGAGCAACGCCATGAGCGCCAACGAGTTCCTCATGCGCCTCGAAACCATGGGCACTTCATTGCCCGAAGCCACCCCGAGGCAAGCTGAGTAAAGAGGAGTCTCGTTTGTCGCACGATTGCTTCATCTCGTGAAACGCTTGGAGGAAATATGGCGAGATGGGAGCATGTGTGCTAAATTAATTAGTAAACGTGTTTAGCCAACGATGGCTTTGAGGAGGATTCACATGGCCACTATCAGAGAGATAGCGAAACGGGTAGGTTTCTCCCAAGCCACTGTTTCCAGGGTTTTGAAGGACGATCCCACTTTTTCGGTGAAGGATTCCACCCGCGAGAAGATTCTAAACGCCAGTCTGGAAATGGGATACAAGAACGTACCGCAATACCAGCGCATCACCATTCCGCAGGATGTTGCGATTCTCGACAATGTCGTACCCGACAAGGGCTTGCAGGACGCGTATTTCGACGAGCTGCGCGAAGTGCTCGTCAAGCATGCCGAAGAGCAGCGTATGAACGTGACCATGCACGAGGACGTGGATTCGCTGATCGCCGATGCCGATAAATACGCGGGATTTATTTCGATCGGCCCGTCCCCACTAAATCACAAGACGCTTCACCGCTTGCATAAGAAGCTCCCCCACGGCGTATTCATCGACATCAATCCTGCGCCGGCATTGTTCGATTCGGTACAGCCGGATTTGGAACAAACCATATTGGATGCGATCGACGCGCTTATGGGGTCGGGTTGCTCTCGGATCGGCTTCATTGGCGGCTTGGGCAACATTATGGGCAAGCATGAATATCCGGAAGATATTCGTACGTTCGCATTCCGCAATTGGGCGTTGCGCTTGGGATTGGATGCGCAAGGATTGGTGTATGCGGACGGCCCGTTCACTGTGGAAAACGGCCGTTTGCAGGGGCGTCAGTTGGTGCAGGATCATGCGGACGATCTGCCCGACGCGGTAATCGTCGCAGCCGATCCGTTGGCGGTTGGCGTGCTGCAGGCATTTGCCACCGAAAATGTGATGGTGCCGCGAGATATCAAAGTAATCAGCATCAACAATCAGGAGATCGCAAAATACACGTCTCCCGCATTGTCGTCGTACGACATTAGCCAGGACGAGCTTGCGAAAGCCGCGGTGCTTATGCTTGCCGAAGCGCTGACCGCCGACCGCAAAATCAGCCAGCATATGCGAATCTCCACCAGTCTCGTCGCACGCGACAGCTTCACCCCGCAAGACTAAATATAAAAACTTGAGATACGGCAAGGGCCGGCATCCTATTGCGGAGCCGGCCCTGCAATTGTGCTTCAGTAATCTCGCTTCAGTAATCTCACCTTAGCGGAGAGGGCGAGCGTCACACCAGACGTGGGTGACGGACCAGGTGGCGGGATCGAGCAGAAGCACGTCGGCAGCGTAGCCGGGAGCAAGCAGACCGAGAGGTTGCTTGGTGACCGGGTTCGCGCGGTCGAAACCGAATGCTTTGGCCGGAGTCAACGTGGCGGCCTCCACCGCGTCGGCGGGCGTGAATCCCAATTCGAGCACCGCACGCTGAACAGCCTTTTCCAACGTCAGCGTGGAACCGGCAATCGCACCATTCGACACGAGCCGAGCGTGACCATCGATCACATCCACATCCAACGCACCCAGCAGATAATGACCGTCCGGGCAGTCGGTAGCAGCCATGGCATCGGTCACGAATGCCGTGCGATGCGGTGCGAAACCAAATCCCAAACGCACCATCGGATTCTGCACATGAAAACCATCATTGATCAACTCGATAGTGACGCGTGGATCCTCAACAGCAGCCGGAATTGGACCAGGCTCGCGATGATGCAAACCATTCATCGCATTGAACATGTGCGTCATAATGCCCGCGCCCGCGTCGAAACCCTTGCGAGCGGTCGCATAATCGGCATCGCAATGTCCTACCGCAGGAACCACTCCGGCCGCCGCGAAGCGACGAATCGCATCAATGCCGTGCGGCAATTCGGGGGCGATGGTGATCTGACGCAGACAGCCGCCTGCCGCTTGCAAAAGCCGATCAACATATTCGGGAACCGGATCCTTCAAACATTCCGGATCATGCGCACCCTTGCGAGACAGCGCAAGGAACGGTCCTTCCAGATGCGCGCCGAGAATGTCAGGGCGGGCGCTCATCATGCCGTGCACGGTTTCGAGATTGGCGCACATCACGTCAAGCGGATTGGTGATCAAACTGAGCACTTGGCGGGTGGTGCCGTGCATCATGTGACCCGCGCGAGCCAAACGTATGCCCTGCACGCCATCATCGAAGGAACTGCCCCACGAACCGTGCGCATGAATGTCGACATAACCGGGAGTCATCATGCGACCTGCAGCGTCGGTTACGGAACCGGCCGAACCGGTCATGGCATTGCCGGAATCAGCATCGGCATCCAAACCGACGCTTGCGCAAGCCGCAGCAAAATCATCGTCCCGATTACCAGTCGCAATAATCGCGCTACCATCGGAAACCAGCCAATAATGTTCCGCAACACCTCGCGCATCGACTTTGCGCGCATTATGAATCGCAAACGGACGGGCCGACTGCGCTAACGCAACGTCCACCTCATTCGCAAACCGCTCACGAGACTGTTCCATCTTCATACCTTCCAATTCACTCCCAGCCATATTCCTCAATTAGCATCCAATTCTTCCATTCAGTGGAAGAATTACCCCGCTGACAAGCCCATCAGCAACCCAATCCTTCCAGTCAGTGGAGGAATCTGGACTGCCAAATACCCCCGTACTGCCCAAAACCTTCCAGCGAGTGGAGGAATCCTCCCGCTGGAAGGCCGAAAAACGTCCAGAATGTTCCAGCGAGTGGAAGAATCCGGACGCTAGCGGACACCGACTGCGGAGCAGCAATCAGATGTGCTGCCAGGCGGGCTTGTGGGCGTAGGCGTAACGGTAGTAGTCCTTGTGACGCAGGCGGCTCGCGGCCTCCTCGTCCACAATGATGGTGGCGTGCGGATGCATTTGCAGCGCGGACGCCGGGCAGAACGCACTCACACCGCCCTCCACCGTTTCGGCCACAGCCTCGGCCTTGCCCGAACCGAAGGCCAGCAGCACCAAGTGGCGGGCTTTGAGAATCGTGCCGATACCCTGCGTGATGCAATGCGTAGGCACCTTGTCGATGTCGTCGTCAAAGAATCGGGCGTTATCGATGCGCGTCTGCTCAACCAACGTTTTGACGCGCGTGCCGGAAGCAAGCGACGATCCCGGCTCATTGAAGCCCACATGCCCATCCGTGCCAATGCCCAGAATCTGCACATCTATGCCACCGGCCTCTTCGATTGCCTTATCGTAGGCGGGGCCGGCAGCCGCAATGCGTTCGCCGTCGCTCAGCGGCGCCCCGTCGAGCACGTCACCAGGCACGTGCACCAAATCAGGGTTCAGTCCAAGCGGTTCCACAACCGTGCGGTGAATGGTGGAATGATATGACTGCGGGTGATCAAGCGGCAATCCCAAATATTCGTCCAATGCGAAACCACGCACCTGCGATACGTCAATATGCTCGCTGTGCACAATGCGCGCGAGCGACTGGTATGCGGCGAGCGGACTGGATCCGGTTGCCAGACCCAATACCGCATTCGGCTTGGTTTTGATGAGATCGGCGACTGAACGGCCGTAAATATCGCCCGCTTCGCGCTCGTTTTTCACGATGATGACTTCGGTCATGATGTTCCTTTCATTGGCATTGGATTGACGTTTTTCGTTTTGCTGATTTCTTGAGGATTTGTTTGATGATTTATCTGCTGATTCGTCGAAGCTCGTCGGCTGCTTTCCACACGGTTTCCTGAATGCGATGCAGTTCCGACGGCTGGCTTGTCGCGTTCCATTCCTTCGCATAGGCCTCGCACCAGCATTCGAGCTCGCGTGCCAGCGCACGATAATCGGAAGGCCGCCAATCGCCAGCGTCATGCGCATCACGCACGTCATGCGCTTCGGCGAGCGCGAATCCCACTCGATTGAGCAGCAGCTGCCCTTCCATGGCGATGCGTACGGCAGCAGTAATGCCCGGATTTCCCATATGTGCCGCAATCGGCGCGATGTCGACCATGCATTGTTGCAATGCACGATTGGCTTGCGGAATTCGTTCGATTGTCGTTGCCATATTGCGCATCATGCGATTGCGTGCTTCACGCACAGTCATTGCGTTTCCACAGTCAGATAAATGATCAACCAAGCGATCGGCCAGGCAGGGAATGGTTTGCGCAACATCGGTATTGCAGTTTCCCGTGCCGTCATCCAATTCGAGATATTCCACAAGCTCACGCCAAGTGAATACGGCTTGCGCGGAAGCGTTACGAAGCAATGCAACGAATCGTGCGCTGCAATCGCCATATTCGACGCGCGAAATACGCTCAAGCAAGTCGTTTTCAGCACTATCTCCAGCACTGTTTTCAGCGGTATTTCCGTCAGTCTTTCCAGCACTATCTTCTGCGGATTCCACGCATAGTGCGCACCGAATATCATGCCGGGCACGGCCATGCGCGGATCGTTGACATGCCCAAAATCTCCCCAATCGGTGACGAGCATGCCTTCCGCACCGCTGTCGATGCCGTAGCGCGCGATGCGTGAAATGTTGTTCCACGCATCGTCGATGCGCGGCAGCAGCGCATTCCACCCCCATACGGCCGGGCATACGATTTGTTTGGCTCCGGCTTGCGCCACGAGTTGGATTTTTTCGTCGGTCGCTTCCGGTTCGTACTGCCAGTTCAGCAGTGTGACATTGTTCGGCAGGGTTTCGAGGATTTCCGGCATTTCGATGGCGATATCTCCCCAGAACATGGGTTCGCGGCCCTGCTTAGACAGGTGTTCGCAGAGTTTGCCCACGTATGTTGCGTACAGCGCTGCGACGCCCACGCGTTGCGCTTCCTGCTTCGACTTGCCTTTGCCGAGGTCGAAGGTTTCGTCGGCGCAGATGTTGAATCGCTTCGAACGGAAAAGTTGCAGATACGAGTCGACCAGTTGCGTGGAGAACGCGAACGCTCGATCGTCGGCGACGTTGAGTGTGTGGTGCCTCATGCGTTCGATGAAGCTGAACGGCCGGTCTGCGTCTTCGGGGAATTCGCCAAGTTCGCGCAGTTCCTGCGTGCGCATCGCCACGTATTGGTGTCCGAATGTGGAGACTGACGGCACGAGTTCGATGCCAAGGTTCGCGCAGTATTGGTCGAATTCGAGTGTGTCTGCCGGCGTGAGCGGGCTTGATCCGCGCCATGTTTCGCTCATGCCGTCGAATGCGAACGTATGCTCGATGTACAGCTGCAGTTGGTTGTATTTGTAGAGGCAGAGTTTGTCTGCCCACTGTTTGAGCCATGCGAGCGTTGGCACTCGGCCGCGCGTCGCGTCCAAATAATATCCCCTGATTTGGCATGCGGGGGCATCTGCAATCTGCAGTTCCGGCAGTACGGCACCGTTTTGCCGTATGAGTTGGCGCAGGGTCTGCACGCCGTTGCGCACGCCCTCGAAATCGCAACCGGTAATCGTAATGCCGTCAGTGTTGATAGTCAGCGTGTATGCGCCGGCGGTACCGCCATCCTGCGAATCGAAATCCCACGAATCCGCAATACGCAATCTGATGAAACCCGACCACATATCGCCCGTCGCAATATCCCAATCAGTGCCTGTCGCGGAACGTATGTCGGCAACAAGCTGATGCGCAAGCAGGAAATCGCCATCGTCAATCGCAATGGATTCGTTCACGCGCCCCGCATAGGGCAACAGCACCGTGCCTTCGCCGACCGTCATGCTGTTCGGTTCGGGAATGATCGCCCATTTGCGGGTGTTCTCGCTTGCCATCGATTCGCCTTTCGATTGTCGATTATCGATTTCAATTCTCGATTGTGATTCTCGGATTGCCGGGATTGCCGGATCTGGATTTCCGGAATTGTTGCGCTTGTTCCAGTCTGCCTGAAGTATCACGCATTCACGATTGCGGTTGCGCTCGTTTTGCCGCGAGCGCCGCGCCGATTGCGCCGATTGGTTGGTCAATGGCTGCGATTCTGATGTTCGATGCGATGTCGAGTGTGGTCAGGAATCGGCATCCTTCGGCTCTGCGGCTCAGTTCGGCTTGGATGACTTCGATGAGTGCGTCACCGGTTTTCGCCATGCCTCCGCCAATGATGATGCGTTGCGGATCGTAGGCTTGCGCGACGATTTGGATGGTGTCGCCCATGGCGTGGGCCACCATGGCGAGCACGTCGTTGGCATGCCCGTCTCCTTGCCGCGCTTTGCGGATGAGATCAGGCATGGGCGGGTTTGCGGAGGGCCAAAGTTTTGCCACGGCCCCGCCGGATGCCACGGTTTCCAAGCATCCACGCTGCCCGCATGGGCATTCGAATCCGTTGGGGTCGATGGGTAGGTGCCCGATTTCGCCGATGGATCCGCTGTACCCGTGTTCGGCTTGCCCGCCGCGCACGAGTCCTGCGGCCAGTCCCGTACCAAAGTTGAGGAATACGACAGTTGCGTTGCCGTCGACTTGTTCCACGAATTCCGCGGCTCCGACCGCAGCCGCGTTCACATCGTTTTCCACGTGCACCGGAGCGTGCATGATTGCGCTGACGCGTTCGCCAAGTTCCAACGTTTCAATATCAAGATTGACGACGTTGCGCACTTGCCCGGTTGCGCAGTTCACCTGCCCTGGAATGCCAATGCCGATGGGCAGCGCTTCGTTGGACAGTATGCGGGCGACGCGCACGATGTCGGTTACGACATTGCTTTCACCGGAGTGCGATGGCATACGGCAGACGTCGATGACGCGGTCTGTTGCGTCGAGCAGCACGCCTTCGATTTTCGTTCCGCCGATGTCGATGCCGATGCATCCTTGCGAACGGCCGTTATGGTGCAGTCTTGCGTTCATTGCATGTACCTGCCTGAAATAGTGGTGCCCGGATTACGGTTGCTCTGTTGATCCAACTCCATGCGTGGCGTTTGCATGCCACGCATGGAGTTGGATGGATGCCCGTCAGCCCTTGACCGCGCCTGCCGCG
>OIBE01000349.1_pt1 | contig 13577 bp, 10 predicted proteins | sample 1580961 | NCBI WGS metagenome assembly OIBE01 (sample SAMEA3882550, study PRJEB24775) | human gut metagenome | biome: human-associated habitat; feature: intestine environment; material: feces | place: Netherlands | collected 2009/2010
GGACGAGCCGCCGCGGATGACTGCCGCGTTGTAGATGTCGGTGATCGCTTGGATATCGTCTTGCGTCGCGATGCGGAAAGAATAGTCGGCCATGCGCCCAGCATACCCGGCGGCGAACGACAACAGGGGCCGGTTCCTTTGGAAGGAGCCGGCCCCTGCGTATTTCATGAAGGGAATCGGACGGGAATCACTGTTCGAGTTCGATGGCCTTGTTCAGTGCTTCCTGAAGCTGCTTCTGAGCGTCGCCGTAGGCGGACCAATCGCCCTTCTTCATGGCGGCATCGGAATCCTTCATGGCCTGTGCGGCATCGTCGAGTGCCTTCTTCAGGTCGGCGCTCATCGTGCCGGACGAATCGCCATTATTGCCGCCGGTCTTACCGTCGGTATTGGATGGCGTGTCCTGCTTGCCGTCAGTGTTGGTCTTGCCATCGGCGGAATCGTCGTTCTTAGCATCCTGCTTGTCATCGGTGGTGTCGCCCACGTTTTCGGCGTCGCCTGCGGACGCGCCGGAATCGCCGCCGAACACCTGGTCGAGAGCCTCGTCCAGCGTGTCGGCGAAGCCGACCTGGTCGCCGAATGCGACGAGCACCTTCTTCAGCAGCGGGAAGCTGGTGGAGCCGGACGATTTGACGTACACCGGCTGCACGTAGACCAGGCCTCCGCCGAGAGGCAGGGTGAGCAGGTTGCCGCGCTGCACATTGGTCGAGCCGGATTCGAGCAGGTTGAGTTCCTTCGACACGTCGGCGGACGCGTTGAAGTTGTTCTGCGCCTGGCCGGGGCCCGGCACGTTGGAATCCTTCGGCAGTTCCTGCAATCGTATGGTGCCGTAGCTCGAGCCGATTTTGCCTTTCTCGTGGCCCGCGTCGGAATCGACCGACAGGAAGCCGGTCAGGATTTCCCTGGTGGACGAGCCTGCGGGAATGTACGACGAGGTCAGCGAGAACACCGGTTCGCTGGAGCCGCCGGTCTGCAGCGTCAGATAGTACGGCGGCTGCAGGATGTCTCGCTGTTGCGCCTGCTGCGATTCGGTCGGGTCGACGGGGGTCTGCCAGAAATCCTCTCCGGAGAAGAACTGGTTGGCGCTGGACACGTGGTATTTGGCCAGCAGTTCGCGCTGCACCTTGAACAGGCTTTCCGGATAACGCATGTGGCTCATCAGGTCGCCGGAGATTTCCGACAGCTGGTGGTACTGGCCGGGGAAGATCTTCTCCCAGGCTTTGATGACCGGGTAGGACTGGTCCCATACATACAGGTCCACGGAACCGTCGTATGCGTCCACGGTGGCTTTCACGGAATTGCGGATGTAGTTGGCGTTCTTCGAGTTCAGGCTGCTTACCGTGTCGGAGGATTCCGTGGTGGAGTCCTTGGTGGCCTCGCCCAAGTCGGTCATCTGAGAGTATGGGTAGGCGTCCGAAGTGGTGTAGCCGTCCACGATCCACTTGACCCGTCCGTCCACCACGGCCGGGTATACGCGGCCGTCAAGCGTCAGATACGGCGCGACTTTGGCCACACGTTCCTTCGGGGAACGGTCGTAGAGAATCTGCGAATTGGAGTTCACACGGTTGGAGAACAGGATCTGGTCGGAGCCGAAGCGGATGGCGTACAGCAGTCTGGAGAAGATGTTGCCGATCTTCGGACCGCCATCGCCCTTGAAGGTGTTGGTGGCGCCTTCCGAACCGGTCGGATAGTCGAATTCCCAGGATTTGGTGCCTTCCGGAGCGCCTACGATCGAATATTCGGTGGCGTTCGGAGAGAAGTAGATGCGCGGCTCGTACTTTTCGGAATCGGTGAGCTTGCCTTGGGTGGGGATGCCCGCTTCGAAGAACTTCGGCTGGCCGTCGGCGGTCACCTTGTTGCCGTAGGCGGCCACAACGCCATAGCCGTGCGTGTACACGGTGTGGTCGTTGACCCAGTTGCGGTTGTCGAGACCGTCCAGATCGAGTTCGCGCGCGGCGATCACCGTGTCCTGGCTGACGCCGTCGACGTCGTATTTGTCGACCGCGACGGTGTCGGCGAACGTGTAGTACTGCTTGGACTGCTGCAGCTGTTTGAACGTCGGGGAGATGATCTGCGGGTCGAGCAGGCGGATCTGAGCGGTGGATTCCGCGGAATCAGCCAATGCGCCTTCCTCGCCTTCGGTGGTGGCCTTGTACTGTTCGGCCTTCACCTTGTCCAAGCCGTACGCGGCGCGGGTGGCGTCGATGTTGCGCTGGATATAGGTGGATTCCATTTCCTGCGCGTTCGGATTGACGCGGAAGCGCTGCAGCAGCACCGGCCAGGCCACGGTAAGCACCAGGCTCACCACGATGGCGGAGGCGATGGCCACGGTCGGCACCTTCCACGCCTTGAGCGCTTCGGAAGCACGTGCCGCGATGGGTGCGGAACCTTCCAACGTATGGGATTTCATAATCCACAGGCCCAGTATCACGCCAAGGATGGCGGTGATGGCGGCCATGATGAACGTGACGGGGATGGTGGCGTTCACCGTGGTGTAGGTGGCACCGGTGATTCTGCTGCCTTCCTCGGTCAGGTGCGAGAACACTCCCAGAACCTGATTGGCGGCCCAGGCGAACATGTTGAGCATCAGCCAGATGCCGATCTGGCGGCGGGCGCGTTTGGTGATGCGGAACAGGCCATGGCCGTTCACCGGCATGGTGATGCGGATGCCGCCCATAAGCACGTGGGTGACGATGGAGAAGATGATGCCAGCGAGCAGCAACAGCGAGACAGCGGACATGATGAGTTTCAGTCCGGGCAGCACGAACACGTAGAAGCCGTTGTCGATGCCGAACTGCGGATCCTTGGTGCCGAAGCTTTGCGAGTTGAACATGAGCAGGATTTCGGACCAGTTCGCGTTGAACTGGGAGCCGAACACCAGTCCGACAATCAGGGAGATGACCACGGCGATGCGTCGAGCGCTCTTGGAGCTCACGCTCTTGCCGATTTCGATGGTGTCGCCGTTCACGCGGATGGTGGAGCCGTCCGCAGCGTCGGGACGCGCCCATATCGCCAGCGTGGCGGAGATGAAGCCGACTGCGGCGATGAGCACCGCGTACGCCAGCCAGAGGCCGACCCTGGTGCCCAGCTGCGTCCAAATCACGCTTTGGAAGCCGAGCTGGCTGTACCACATGACATCGGTGACGAACTGCGCGAGCGCGAAGAACAGTCCGATGACGATGGCGAGCGCCAGCACCACGCCGATGAAGATCTTGCTGCCGTTCGACGGTTTGCGCGGACGGTTCGGCTTGCTGGTGATGCGGGGGCCCGAAGGTCGTTTCGGGGGAACGTTCGACGATGGTTGCGGACCGTCCCCTCCGTCGGTTTCGACGTTGAGGATGATCGGATCGTCGTTGCTGGGTTTGCGCGGATTCTGCCTGCCGGCACGGTTCGAGCCGCCTTCGGGATCGAACATGGGACCAAACATATCAAAGAAAGACATGCTAATAGCCTAGCGACAGGCGAGGAACGCCGTTAAGCCGCCAGCCGAACGGATCTGGCCGTGGGCTGAATCGGCTGTTCCGTGGCATGTCCGTATGAAGAGAACATATGGGGAATGCCGGCATGCCATAATGGCGGTATGAAGAAGGCTCATGGGTTTTTCACACGATTGGTGGCTGCCTGCTGCGTGGCGATGCTGCCGGTCACGTTGGCCGCATGTTCCGGCGACGCTTCCCCATCGGACGCCGCCACCGCAGCTTTTTCCACTCGCCGGCCGACGGTCACGCATGATTCCCTCGACAAGGCGCAAGTGCCGTCCGTCCGCGACGATTCGCCGCATGCCAAGGCGGTGCGGGCCGTGGAGTCCATGAGTGTCGAGGAACGGGTCGGGCAGCTGGTTATGGCGCCATTGTTCGCTGGTTCCGATCCGTCATCGTTGTATGACCTCATTGCGAACAGGCATGTTGGTTCGGTTTTGATCATCGGCAACTGGACTTCGGGGATCGCCGGGGTCGCGGCCGCCACATCCACGCTGCAATCGTATGCTCCGGGCGACAACCAGCTGTTGATGTCCACCGATCAGGAGGGTGGTCTGGTCCAGCATCTCAAGGGGGCCGGGTTCGATACCATGCCTTCGGCCACCCAGCAGGGCGCAATGGATGTCAGCCAGTTGAGGCAATCGGCATCCGCATGGGGCACGCAGCTCAAGGCTGCCGGCATCAATGTCGATCTGGCACCCGTCGTCGGCACGGTGACCGTGGACCGTTCGTCGAACGCCCCGATTGGCGCGCTGTACCGTGATTTCGGTCTTGATCCGGCCGGCAATGCGGACCATGCGAAGGCGTTCATACAGGGCATGTCCGATTCGGGGGTAGGCAGCGCCATCAAACATTATCCGGGTTTGGGATCGGTGACCGGCAATACCGATTTCACCGCGAACGGCATCCTCGACACCACCACCACGTTGGATGGTCCGGAAATCAGCGCGTTCAACGGCACGTTGGAGGCAAGCCCTTCGATGGTGATGATGTCTTTGGCCACATATCAGGCGATCGATCCGAATAATCCGGCCGTGTTCTCATCAACGCTGGTCACCGGCTATCTGCGCGGGAAAATCGGCTTCCAAGGCGTCGTCACTTCCGATTCCCTGTCCGCAACGGCTTTGAGTGGCGTGCAGCCGAGTGATTTGGGTGTGCGGCTGGTCGAAGCCGGCGGCGATTTGGCATGTATCGGCGCCTCTTCCTACATGCAGCCGGTGTTGGACGGATTGAACGCCAAAGCGGCCGGCGATGCGACGTTCGCGCGGAAGGTGCAGCAATCCGCCATTCGTGTGATGACGCTCAAATACGAGATGGGGCTCGCCAGGTAATCGCAATGCCAAGCACAGGCGGAAGCCGTCTTACGAGAAAACCAGCTGTACCAGCAGCATATAGACGGCGGTGCCGCCGGCGATCGACAGCAGCATGTTCCTTTTCCATATGTGCAGCAGGGCGATTGCGATAATCGCCAACAATTCGGGAATGCCGTGGCTGCCTGACGTCAGGTGCACTCCTTTGAGCGAGTACACGACAAGCAGGCCTGTCATGGCATACGGCAGGACGGTGCCCAGGTAGGTGATGAAACGCGGCGGTTCCTTCGATTCGGGGAACAGCAGGAACGGCAGGAAACGTGTCAGCATGGTGCCGAGCATCGCCATGATGATGGTGATGACGCCTTGCCACGTGGTCATGATCATCATGCGTTCGTCTCCTTGTCCGCGTTGTTCGTTTCGTTCTCCCCGTCCGTCTTGTCGATCTTCAGGTCGTCCAGGTATGGCCGCAGCAGAATGAACATGACGAGCATGGCGACCAGGGATGGGATCATGAAATTGTCGGCGCCGAACACCCCCAGACAGATCGCGGGCACCGCTATGCCGGTAAGCGCGGCCATGTGGCTTTTGCGTTTCGTGGTCAGCCATTGATCCACGAAAATGACGGCGAACATGGCGGTCATGATGAAGTCGAGACCGGAGGTGTTGAAGGTGATGCGTTCTCCGAGAAGGCCGCCAAGCGTGGCGCCGGCCACCCATGATGACTGGTTGAGCAGGCCGACGAAGAAGTAGAACCATCCGCGATCGACGTCGTCCGCAATGATGGTGCCGTTGTCGATGGCGAAGGTCTCGTCGCACAACGAGAAAATGAGATACGGCTTCTTGGCGCCCATGTTCTTGAACCGGCCGAGCATGGAGATGCCGTAGAACAGATGACGGGTGCCGAGCATGACGGCCAGCATGAACGTGACGAACGGGTTGAACGCGGACACCAGCAGATTCACGGTGACGAATTCCATGGAACCGGTGAAGATGAACGCGCTCATGCACATGGGCCACAGGAACGAAAAGCCGCGCGTGCCCATCAGCACGCCGTACGACAACGCCAGAAGGAAAAAGCTGATGCAGACCGGCGACGTCCGCGGCAATGCCGTTCTGAACGCCTTGCCCATGACGGCGTTCCTGTTCTGCGTCCGCACCATTAAATATCAGCCCTTCTTCCGTCCGTTCCCATGCTTCTCTTCTCATGCCTTCTCTTGCCGCGCCCTGATATACCCCGACGCGCCACAACGACGGCCAACATACTATCGCCGACCCCGACAAACCATGCGCAACCGTATCGGCGCGTGGACATCGACGGATTACGTACAAAGCATGCGCGACGAGATTATCATGCTGCATACTGGAACGTAACGAAAAACCTTTGGACAAGGAGCATGAATGAAGACACTGGTACTGGTGTTCCACCCGCATCTGGAAAAATCGCAGGTCAACCGCAAGCTCATGGACGCGGCCAACGAGACCGGCGACGTGACCGTGGTGGACGAGTACGCCGCATATCCCGACTTCAAAATCAACGTCGAACATGAGCAGGAGCTCATCGAAACGCATGACCGCATCGTGCTGCAGTTCCCGTTCTACTGGTACAGCTCCCCCGCGCTGCTCAAGCAGTGGGAGGATGACGTGATCAAGGCCGGCTGGGCCTACGGCGGCGGGCGGGCGCTCGAAGGCAAGGAGTTCATGTTGGCCGTGTCCACCGGCTCTCCGGCGGACTCCTACACGCGTGAAGGCAGCCATGTGCGCACCATGGAGGAGCTGCTTTCCCCGTTCGAGACCACGTTCCGTCATACGCATGCCACATATCTGAAGCCGTTCCTCATCCAAGGCGTCGCCACGTCCACCGATGAGCAGATCGACGCCGCCGTGGCGAAGTATCCGGCAGCGCTGATCGGCTGATTCCTCTGCCTGTTTCGGCGCGCATTTCCCGATTTTCCGCAGGGAGCCGTGTTCGTTCCAGACGAACGTGGCTCCCTGTTTGACTTCAAGTACTTGAAGTTCCTATTCTCTTCCAACAGAGCATGAAGGAGCATACGGTGAATAACACTCCAGATACATTTACATCCGCTGCGGAGCAGGACATGTCCGAAACCCGCCAGGCGTTCCTCACCGGCGAGCGCGCGGAGTTCTTCGCGCATGACCGCCGGTACGTCGATACGATTTTCGACGATGGCGAATCGCCGTTGAAGCATGCCCATGACATCGAACTGAGGTCGAGCTCGTTCAAATGGAAGTATCCGCTGTGGTATTGCTCGGATATCGATGCGAAGGACTGCACGTGGTTTGAGATGGCACGTGCGGGCGTATGGTACACGGACCATATCACGGTGGAGGATTCAACGATCGAGGCGCCGAAGAATTTCCGCCGCTGCCATGACGTGACGTTACGCAACGTGGATTTCGTCAACGCCGAGGAGACGTTGTGGGCCTGTTCCGGCGTGACGTTGGACAATGTGAGCGCGCATGGCGACTATCTGGCGATGAATTGCGCGGATGTGAAAGCCGACAACCTACGTTTGGTGGGCAATTATCCGTTCGATGGCGCAAGGAACGTGGAGATTTCCAATTCCCGTCTGATTTCGAAGGATTGTTTCTGGAACTGCGAGAACGTGACGGTGCGCGATTCGTTCATTTCCGGCGAGTATCTGGCGTGGAACTCGCGTAACGTGACGTTCGAGCATTGCACGATCGAAAGCCTGCAGGGCCTGTGCTACGTGGACCATCTGGTGTTGCGTGACTGCCGGCTCGTCAATACGACGCTCGCGTTCGAATATTCCTCCGTCGATGCCGACGTGCGCGGCACGATCGACAGCGTGTTCAATCCTTCGTCCGGCACGATTCGCGCCGACCATATCAACGAGATGACGCTCGATCCGGCGAAAATCGATCCGACGGCCACGACGATCGTGACAGCCGACGCCGCATAACAGTAGGTAGGATTGGCGGTATGACTTACGATTTCGATACTCCGATCGACCGTTCCGGCACGTACTCGCTCAAATGGGAGGAGGCTGGCGACGCGCTGCCCATGTGGGTGGCGGATATGGATTTCCAGACCGCGCCCGTAATCCGCGAGGCGTTGCGTCGGCGCGTCGAGCATGGCGTTTTCGGCTATTCGATCGTGCCGCCAGAATGGAATCAGGCGTACGTGGATTGGTGGGGACGCCGTCATGGGCTTGCCATCGACCCGGATTCGCTGGTGTTCTGCACCGGTGTGGTGCCGGCGATCTCCAGCATGGTCAGGAAACTCACCACGCCGAACGAGAACGTCGTGATCATGACGCCGGTCTACAACATCTTCTTCAATTCGATTCTCAACAATGGCTGCCATGTGCTTGAATCGCCGCTCGCCTATGACGGCGAAGGACATTACGAGATCGATTGGGCTGATTTCGAAACGAAACTCGCCGACCCGCAGACCACGCTGATGATTCTGTGCAACCCGCATAATCCGATCGACCGTATTTGGGATTGTGAGACTTTGGAACGTATCGGCGAACTGTGCTGGAAGCATCATGTGACGGTGGTCAGCGATGAGATTCACTGCGATCTGACCGATCCGGGTTTCGATTACGTGCCGTTCGCCTCGGTGGGTGAGCATTGCGCGATGAATTCGGTGACCTGCATGGCTCCGACCAAAACGTTCAACATCGCAGGACTGAATTCCGCGGCCGTGATGATTCCGAATCCGGTGTTGCGTCATAAGGTGTGGCGAGCTTTGAACACCGATGAGGTGGCGGAGCCGAACGCCTTCGCCATGGACGCCACCCTGGCCGCGTTCAATGAGGGCGAACCGTGGCTGAACGAATTACGAGCCTATCTGGCCGGCAACAAGGCGACCGCGCGTGCGATGTTCGACAAATACAACGCTTCGGTGCCGGCCGACCGGCGCATCATCATGGTCGAAGGACATGCCACCTACCTGTTGTGGGTCGACTGTTCGGCCATCACGCATGACACGGATGCGTTGTGCGATTATCTCAAGCGCGAGCATAAGGTGATGTTCTCCGAGGGTTCCGAATATGGTGGCAACGGTCATGATTTCGTGCGTATCAACGTGGCCTGTCCGCGTGCACGCATGATCGAGGGTCTTGCACGGTTCATCGACGGTCTGCTCGCGTATCGAGCACAATCGTTTCCAAAGATGGACTGATAAACCCTTGGACTGACGCATGACGGATGCGGCAACGGCCTCTTCAAGGACTATGAAAGGACGCAACATGGTGGTGGTGTTTTTCTCCCGCGCCGGCGAAAACTACGAAGTGGGCGAGGTGACGGTCGGCAATACCGCGAAGCTTGCCCAAGAGGTGGCCCGGCGGACCGATTCGCCGATGATTGAAATCACACGTACCGAGCCTTATCCGGAACGGTACGCCGCGACCTCAGAAATGGTGCAGGAGGAGCAGCGTGTCAACGCGCGTCCGCCGTTCACGCTCAGCGGCGATGTCGATGCGCTCGATTCGTCCGATACCGTGTTCCTTGGCTATCCGATTTGGTGCGGCGATATGCCGATGCCCGTGTACGCTTTTCTGGAAAGCCGCGACTGGTCCGGCAAAACCATTTATCCGTTCTGCACGCACGGCGGCAGCGGGCTTGGACGGACTCCGGAACGTATCACCGCAATCACCAAGACGACGGTGAAGCCGGGGCTTGCGGTCATGGGGACCGACGCACAGAACAACGCAAGTAAAGCCGCCGAAGCCGTCAGCGGGTGGATCGCCAAATCCGGTCTATAGATTCGCAATCCACATCCATCCGTTCCGTCTGCTTCAGCACGCCTTCGAGTTGGAGCAGACGGATTTTGGTTTCAATGCCTCCCGCATAACCGGTGAGACTGCCGTCAGCGCCGACGACCCGATGGCAGGGCACGATAAGCGCGATCGGATTGCGGTGCACCGCTCCCCCGATGGCGCGTGCGGATACCCTACGCCCGTCCGCACGTTTCAACTCCAATCGACGTGCGAGTCCGCCGTATGAAACCGTTTCGCCGTATGGCACTTTCCGCAGCAATGCCCATGCTTCCTTGCGAAACGGCGTGCCTTCCAGCCGCAACGGCACTTCGGTCCGAGGTATGCAACCTGCAAAGTATTCGTCCAGCCATCGTTTCGCGGCGCCAATCGTCGGCGAATCACCCAAAACCGCGGAATCATCGTCCGCATAGCCTGGCTGCCAATCGAACCACAGGCCGAGCAATGCCGTTTCGTCGGTGATCAGCGTGATGCCGCCAAGCGGCGAATCGTAATGCGACTTTGTTTTCACCACTGTCCTCCATCCCTCCACAAAACACCTATCTCGCCTATGGATGGCGGATTTCGTCTTTCGACACATGTTATCTCGCTTATAGATGGCGGACGGCAAAGTGAAAAGCCGCGCTTTTTACCCCCATACGCTATCTCAGGGGGTATAAGTCGAAAAACATCCGCCATCTATAGTGGAGATAGCATCAGGCAGACCCGCAAATCCGCCATTCATAGGCGAGATAGGACCAAAACGAAGGAGTTGGCATGGGATACGCACTCATCACGGGAGCGTCCGGCGGCATCGGACGCGAACTGGCGGCGCTGTTCGCAGCGGACGGACATGACCTGGTGATCACCGCCCGCAGCCAGGAACGGCTTGACATGATAAAAACCAAGCTCGAGCAGCGTTTTGGCGTGCATGTGGTGACGTTCGCCATAGATCTGAGCGAAGCCAACGCACCGAAGAAACTCCATGATTTCACCACATCACAAGGTATTGCGGTCGACCATCTCGTTAATAACGCAGGCTTCGCTGACTGGACGGATTTTCTCGACGCCGACTGGAACCGGCAAAACGAGATGATGCAGCTCAACATGCATGCGCTCGCTGAGTTGACGTATCGGTATGGCCGAGACATGCGCGCCAACGGGCATGGCAGGATTTTGAATATTTCGTCCGTCGCCTCGATGATGGCAGGCCCATACATGGCGATGTATTTCGCGTCGAAGGCATTCGTGCGCTCGCTATCCGAGGCCGTGGCCCACGAATTGCGCGGCACGGGCGTGACGGTGACCTGCGTATGTCCCGGTCCGACCACGACCGGCTTTCAGAAGGCTGCGAATATGAGTGGCCGCAACTTCTTCACCATGACCAAACCGGCCACCGCACGTCAGCTTGCCACGTACGCCTACCGCAGGATGATGCGCGGCTCAACCCTCGCCTACCATGGTCCGCTCACCAAGGCGGGCGCGCTCGCGGAACGGGTTCTTCCCCGCGCTCTGACCCGGCGAATCGCCGCGTTCATGAACGGCGGTAAGCCGCACACGCTTAAGGTTTAACGGCAAATCGCTTGGACGGACGGTAGCAGAGCAGAGCGATGCCGATGAGTACGGCGGTTGCGGCGAGGCTGATCGGGTAGACGATCATGATGGCCTCGAACGTGCGATGCGCGGGGAACACGAACGCGATCCAGGTGATGCGCACGCCGACCACGCCGATTACGGTGAGCAGCGCCGGCACCAGTGAGATGCCGAAGCCGCGCAGATATCCGGACATGACCTCGTACAGCATGCTGAACGTGTAGGCGGAGAACACCATGACGAGTCTGGTGTAGCCGACGGAAATGACCTCCGGTGTCGCATCGAACAACGCCAGCAGACTATGGCCGAAGAACAGCACGACGGCGATGGTGACCGCGGTGGCGATGAAATCCTCCAGAATGCAGATGCCAAGCACGCGCTTGCAGCGTCCGATCCGTTTGGCTCCATAGTTTTGCCCGGTGAAGGTGGCGCAGGCCTGGCTGAACGAGTTGAGCACGTAGTAGGCGATGATTTCGATGTTGAACGCGGCGCTGGAGGCGGCCATGACAACGGTGCCGAGACTGTTGATGGCGGCTTGGATGATGATGTTGGCCACGGCGAACACCGCGCTTTGCACGCCGGCGGGCAGTCCGATGCGCAGAATCTGACGCAGGGTAAACCAGTCGATGCCGAACTCGCGCAAATCAACATGGATGGCTGCGTCAGTATGAACCAGTCGATACAGCAGAATCATGGAGCTGACGACGTTCGCGATGACTGTGGCCGTCGCGACGCCCGAAACACCCCAATGGAACAGTACGACGAAAATCAGTCCCATGGTCACGTTGAGCACGCCGGAAATGGCGAGTACGGCGAGCGGAGCCTGGGTGTCGCCGATGCTGCGGAAGATGGCTGTTTCGAAATTGTATAGCAGGATGACGGGCATGCCGATGAGGTAGATGCGCAGGTATGCGAGCGCCAGGGGGAACACGTCGGCGGTCACGTTGAGCATGCCGAGAAGCGGTCCGGCGAGCAATTCTCCGATGATGGCGACGATCACGCCGCCGATCAGGGCGGTGACGATGGACGTGTGCACGGCGTTGCGCACCGCTTCGCGGCTGCCTCGTCCGATGGCGTTGGCGATGACGACGTTCGCGCCGAGAGCGATGCCGATGAACAGGTTGAGGATGAGTCCGGTGACGGGCGCGTTGGAGCCGACGGCCGCGACCGCGGCGGTGCCGTCGGATTGGGAGAAGTTGCCGACGATCATGATGCCGGATGCGTTGAAGAGTTGTTCCAGAATGCCGGTCGCCGCCACGGGGAGCGCGAATCGCAGGACTTTCGTCCATATGCGCCCGTGCAGCATGTCTATGCCCTGCTTGTTGTGCACCATGTTTTGCCTCCGCCAGCCGCAGCCGGCTCGTCGTTCGCTTCCGAAGGCATTGTAGTGGCGGCACCAAACGAGGGAACCGCCATGCCGTTTTGTAGGATGCTCTAAAAAAGGGCAATGACGTTTTCGAATTCCCTTTGGTGGCGAGTGGAGCCCGCGCGTTAGTATGAAAGGCATGAGTGAAACCGTTTCAACCGCATCCAACGCGGCCGACGCATGGACGAATCCGCTGCGCGACCCGCGCGATCTGAGACTTCCCCGCATCGCAGGCCCATGCAGCATCGTGATTTTCGGCGTGACCGGCGATCTGTCCCGTAAGAAGCTGCTCCCCGCCATCTACGATCTGGCCAACCGTGGCTTGTTGCCGCCAAGCTTCGGTCTGACAGGCTTCGCACGCCGCGACTGGACCGAGGACCATTTCAAGGACTTCGTCAAGGAGAACGTGCAGGCGCATTGCCGTACGCCGTTCAAGGAATCGACTTGGAAGCAGCTTGCGGCCGGTATCCGTTTCGTACAAGGCACGTTCGATGATCCGAAAGCGTTCGAGCGTCTGTCCGACACGGTCGCCGAGCTTGACCGCGACCGTGGCACGCGCGGCAATCACGCGTTCTACATGTCGGTGCCGCCGCGCGCGTTCCCGCAGGTTTCCCGACAGTTGGCGGATTGCGGTCTGGCGAAGTCCGACAAGGGCGCTTGGCGTCGTGTGATCATCGAGAAACCGTTCGGGCATGATCTGGCCAGCGCTAAGGAGCTGGATCGTGTGGTTTCCGAGGTGTTCGACCCATCGAGTGTGTTCCGTATCGATCATTATCTCGGTAAGGAGACGGTGCAGAATATTCTGGCGCTTCGTTTCGCGAACGCCATGTATGAGCCGATTTGGAACAATAATTACGTCGACCATGTGCAGATTACCCACGCCGAGGATATCGGCGTGGCCGGTCGTGCCGGATACTATGACGGCATCGGTGCCGCACGCGACATCATCCAGAACCACCTGCTGCAGCTCATGGCATTGACGGCCATGGAGGAGCCGGTCTCCTTCTCCGCCGCTGATCTGACGGCTGAAAAGACGAAGGTGCTGTCCGCAGTGCGCTTGCCGAAGGATCTGGCGGCGCATACGGCC
>OIBE01000351.1_pt1 | contig 13495 bp, 9 predicted proteins | sample 1580961 | NCBI WGS metagenome assembly OIBE01 (sample SAMEA3882550, study PRJEB24775) | human gut metagenome | biome: human-associated habitat; feature: intestine environment; material: feces | place: Netherlands | collected 2009/2010
AGGGATGCAGATGGTCACGTATGTGGCAAATTCCTCGGTAAGATCCACGAATTCGCGCGTGCGACGCTCCCCCATCTGCGAAAAGACCCAGCAGACGGCGTCGCGCATATCCTCGCGCTGCTGCTTGGCCTTCGCCCGCCCCTGCTCGGTAAGATTCACATGCACAATGCGTCGGTCGTTGGGATCGACCTCACGCTCAATCAGACCCTTTTTTTCCAGCGCAGCCAGCAGTGTGGAGATCCTGCCCGACGTGACCTTCAACGCGGTAGCCAACTGCGAGGGCGTTTGCGCGCCCTTGAACTCAAGCTCGCGAATAATGAATGGCTCGCCCTTGGAATCACGCGACATCGCCTGCTGCATCTGAGACTTCTTACCCCAGACCACTTTCATCAGCTTGTCAAACGACTCCCGCTCGAAGCCCACGCTTCACCTCGCCTTATTCGATGCCCATCAGTTATGTCTCGATAATATCTTTTACTGTAAACATTTTTTTGATCGCAACGTGCAAGTACAGGAAAACGCCCAAAAAAGGAAACGATAATCAGCAAGGAAGCATCGCAAGCTCTTCCTGAGTGAGCTGAAGTTGCGTTGCAGCGAAGGAATCGTTGATTTCCTGCGGATTGCGAGCGCTGGGAATGGTGAACAGACGTTCGTAACGAGTCAATTCCCACGCCAGCACCACACGCTGGTAGGAGCAACCACGTTGCGCGGCAACCGTGCGGAACGGATCGTACGCGCTCTGATCGAACGTATCGAGGAATCCGCCGAGCGGCGACCAACAGACGAATGCGAGCCCCAATTCGGCACAATGTTTCATTGTATGTTCCAGATCGGGATGCGACGGCGAGAACTGGTTTTGCACGGCGACCAAGCCGCTGCCGATAATGCCGCGCGCAAGGTCGATCTGCTCGTTATTCACACGGGAGATGCCCGCATATTTGATCACGCCTTCGTCGAGCAGCTGCTTCAACGCGCCGCATTGGTCTTCGTAAGGCACCGCGGGATCGGGGCCATGCGAATACAACAGGTCGAGCGTATCGACGCCCAAGTGCAACGCGGACTCCTTGGCGTCACGAATCATGGTTTCGGGGCGAGAGTCGGCAATCCAACCGTAGCGGCTGCCTTCGGCCTGCAAACGCTGGCTTTGCGGGCGGCTCTCATCAGCGCCCACCGCATGCGTACCGTCAGTGGCCGCGGCCGCTTCGCAAGTACGGCGATATCCGGTTTTGGTGGCGACGAGCACTGCATCTCGGGGGCCATTCCACGAAGCGAGCGCATCACGCACCAACTTTTCGCCGTAGCCAAGGTCTTCCGCAGTGCCGGTGCCGGGCTCGCTCGGCAGATAATATGACCAAGCCGTGTCCAAATAGCGGACACCCGCGTCCAAACCGGCATGAATCGTACGAATCGCGGTATCGCGATCCGGACGCCCCTCAATCGCCAAAGCCATCGTTCCCATACCAAGCCGAGGAATCGTAAATCCTGCCAACTCACCGTTCATCATCATCTTCCCCTTCCTTCCAAGAACATAGCCGATTCGTACACGTTCATCTCAAGACTAACCCAACGTGAACCGGCGCAAGCTTGTCGGGCGCGTGCGCGAAGATGAAGGCACAACCGAACGGGAGCCGAAAGGCTGAGAGGGAGCTCACGGAGCTTCGACCGAGGACTTGATGCGGGTAATGCCGACGTAAGGAGACGGGTTGTTCGCGCCGCGAGGCGCATCTCATTTCCGTTCGCGATAACCGAATATCGCGTGATTAGGGTCACGGAGGGGCGCACCACCTCATAGGGTACGGTTCCTTCGGCGACCCTTTTTTCGTACCAACCTTGAGTGCCCGATTCTGCAGAAACGGACGCACAAGCGGCTCAAACAAGCGCCTACGTGTCCGATTCACCAGAAACGGACATCCGTGGACTGAAATAGATGCCGTGCGTGTCCGATTCTGCAGAATCGGACATTTAAAGACCAACAATGAACCTCCGGATGTCCGATTCACCAGAAACGGACATCCGGAGTGCAGGAAAGCATGTGTCACGACAGACACAGAAGGGAACCGCAATGATCATCAACGGTAAGGAAGAGAACGTCGCCACGCCAATCACCGTGGCCGAACTGATCGAAAGCAAGGGCCTGCGCGCCGACCGCGTGGCTGTCGAGCTCAACGGCGAAATCGTGCCTCGCACCCAGCGTGCGCAGACGCAGCTCAAGGGCACCGATACGTTGGAAATCGTCACGTTCGTGCAGGGCGGCTGAACCACTTTCAAAGTTTCTTACGATTACGACCGGCGCAATGCACGCGTAACAATCGCAAGAACATACAAAACACAACCAACCCGGCAAAAACAACGCACGAACGGAAAACGAGAATACGAGAACAACCATGACTTTTGAACCATCCGCATCGCAGGCGCAGATCGACGCCCGCCAGCACGCTTTCGACAACCAGCCCGACCCGACCACGCTCGTCAGCCGCGAAGAAATCCGCGCGGCCCTGCTCGACCGCCATACCGCAGCCACGCAAGACAAGCTCGACGCGGCGCACGTGGCCATTTGCGGCTGCGGCGGCCTCGGATCGACCATTGCGGTGGCGTTGACCCGCATTGGCGTCGGCCACCTGCATTTGATTGATTTTGATCGCGTGGATATGACGAATCTGAACCGTCAGCAGTATTTTTTGAAGGATCTTGGGCAGTACAAGACGGAAGCATTGCGCAGTAACTTGCGTCAGATCAATCCTTTTATCGATATCACCATTGATACCGTGAAAGTGACCGACGAGAACGTGCCGACGCTGTTCGACAATGAGGATATTATTTGCGAAGCGTTCGACGTGCCGGAAAACAAGACGATGCTGGTGAATGCCGTGCTTGAGAATCTGCCGAGCAAGAAGCTGGTGAGCGCCTCTGGAATGGCGGGATTCCGCAGTTCCAATTTGGTGAATACTCGTCGCGTTTCGAAGAATTTCTACTTCTGCGGCGACGGCGAAACCGCTCCGGTGCCGGGCGCTGGTCTGATGGCACCGCGTGTGGGCGTGGTCGCCTGCCATGAAGCCAATATGATCACTCGCTTGATTCTCGGCGAAGAAGACGCCTGACAGCGAAACACAAACACAAACGCAACCACAATCGCAACCACAATCGCAAATTACAACGAATAACACGACACTGATCGCATAGTAAGGATTAACCATGAGCACCGAAAACACGATCACCACCGCGGAAAAAGACTTCGCGGCAGCACCGAACGCCACGCTCGACGAGCTGGTCGGCACCACCACGAACACCGCACTGCTGCCGGAACCGGATGCGCACGCGTATGACGAAATCGCCACCGGTGACGCCGATCCATTGATCCTCGGCGGACACAAGTTCACCAGCCGCTTCATTCTCGGTTCCGGCCGCTACGATCTGAACCTCATCAAGGCGACCATTGAGAACGCGGGCACGCAGATCGTCACCATGGCGTTGCGTCGCTGCCGTACCACCGAAAACAATCTGCTCGATTACATTCCGAAAGGCATCACCATGCTGCCGAACACGTCCGGCGCACGCAATGCCGAGGAAGCGGTGCGTATTGCACGTCTCGCCCGCGAAGTGTGCCAGACGGACTTCGTGAAGGTGGAAATCGAACATGAGGCGAAGTATCTGCTGCCCGACAATGAGGAAACCATCAAAGCCACGAAACAGCTGGCAAAAGAAGGCTTCGTGGTCATGCCGTACATGTTCCCGGACCCGATCGCAGCGAAACGTCTTGAGGACGCGGGCGCGGCATGCGTGATGCCGCTCGGCGCGATGATCGGCTCGAACAAGGGCCTGCGCGCACGCGATTTCATCGAAGTGATCATCAAGAATGCCAACGTTCCGGTGATTATCGACGCGGGCATCGGCCGCCCGAGCCAGGCTGCGGAGGCTATGGAGATGGGTGCGGACGCGGTGATGGCATACACGGCGATCGCATCCGCCGGAAACATTCCGCTGATGGCGCGCGCCTTCAAGAACGCGATCGAGGCGGGCCGTGAAGCGTACCTGTCCGGCCTGGGCAAGGTGACGGAAGATCACGCCGTGCCGTCCAGCCCGACGAACGAGGCCGACTACATCGGCTGATTCGCGCCGATTTCGTACGATTCGTGCACTAACGTTTCGCACGGTTTTATTGCGATTACACGACGAGGGTCGGTGGAAACGCACATTTTCGCAAGGTTTCCACCGGCCCTCTTTCGTCGAATGCGCGACACGTAGCGCAACACGCGCATGCCACGCATACCGCAGCGACAGGCAATACGTCTACTTCCCTAGAGCCGCTTTCAAATCGCGGTTCTGGAATCGCTCGTGCAGCAGGCAGTAGCCGCCGAACACGACGAGCCACAGCAGGCCGGCGATGGCGGAACCGCGCGTATCTGCGGACAGGAACAGCGTGACGTACACGAACACGTAGAACGCAATCGCAATCCAGTCGCACACCTGCCATGCCGGCATGACGAAGCCGTCCGGCAGGAAGTCGGCGCTTTGACGGTAGCGGCGGTGCGCAAGCATCGTCAGCACGTAGATGAAGATCACGACGGCGCTGGCTGCGGAGGCGAACAGCACGAACGCGCTGGAGATGCCCGGGATCGCGTTGATCAGCGGGGAGAACAGAATCATACAGCCGGACACGATAATCGCCTTCGCCGGCACCTTGTGATCCGACACCTCACCGAGGCGCTGCATAGCGGGCGATTCGGAGTCCTGCGCAAGCTGGTATAGGTGGCGGCCCGCCGAGTAGATCAGCGAATTGAGTGCCGACGCGGCTGCGGTGATCACCACGAAGAACACGAGCGCGGCAGCCCAGTCGAGCCCAGCGTATTTGAACACCATGATGAACGGGGAGCCGAACGAGCCGTCCGCGTTCTGATGGAAGTTGCGCCACGGCACGATGGCCATGATGGCCACGAGCGCGCCCACGTAGAAGATGAGGATGCGCATGATCAGCTCGTTGACGGCCTTCGGCAGCACTTTGCGCGGGTTCTGGGTTTCGGATACGGTCACACCTACGAATTCGATGAGCTGGTAGGCGAAGAACACCATCTGGAAGCTCATGAAGAAGTTCATCCAGCCATTCGGCGCAAGCTGGAAGCCGTCAGTGATGTTCGTGAGGCTCACCATGGCGCCCGACACCGTACCGTCCACGCCCTCGATATGCGTGGCGGGGTAGCTGAAGCCGATGATTAGCATCACGATGGCGGTGACGATCAGGCCGACGATCAGCGTGATCTTGATCATGGAGAACCAAAATTCCGCCTCGCCGAACACTTTCACCGCAATCAGATTGATGCCAGTGAGCGCCACGAGGAAGCACAGTTCGATCAGCCACTTCCACGAGTTCAGGTCTATGCCGAATGTGCCGAAGAACGTTACGAAATACGTGCTTACGGCAGTAATTTCGGTCATGCCGGTCAGAATGAGCACGATCCAATACGTCCAGCCGGCAAACTTGCCCCACCCGCGGCCGAGGTAGCGGGTGATGAAGTTGATGAAGGTGTGCTGGCTTGGGTCGCTGTACATCATTTCGCCGATGGCGCGCATGAGCAGGAACATGATGAGGCCCACGCCGATGTACACGAAAATGATGCTCGGACCAGTCAGTGCAATCGACTTGCCGGAGCCTAAGAACAGGCCAGTGCCGATGGTGCCGCCGATGGCAATGAACTGGACGTGGCGGTTTTTCAGACCTCGCTCCATTTCATTGCTTTGGTCGAGGCTTTCGACGGATTTGATGTGCGCGGTTTCCGTCGCGTCGGACGTGCTTGTACCAGTTTTTCCGGTTTTCGTATTCCCAAAAGTCATAATGTTCACACCCTACCGCGTCAACCGCACAATCTCTGCCGTTGTTCGTACCGCGAAATGCGCTATATGTGGCAGATTCGCATCTTTTCCAAAAAACGCTTTGCGACGGGTGGAGTCAGCTTGCCAAGGTTTTCAGCTTGCCACGGAGCGATTCGTTTTCGCGTTCCAGCTCGTCGATGCGCCGAGCCTGTTGTTTGATGATGACAAGCGCCGTCTCGCTGTCAAGGCCGCTGCTCGCGCTGAGAGGTGCAGGCGGCACGGCGATGGCAGCCGCATCGGATGGGACGGGCACGTCAGCGGATATATACCCCCCCCCACCGACACGCTCGCCCCGTCCAGCGAATTCGGAGCATTTCCAATATTTGCCTTATCGGGATTGACGATTCCTGCGATGTCGTCGAGTTTCTCCTTGCGCGTCACCGCATGAACATACAGGTTGACGAGCTCCGTAATGATTTCGCCGTCACTCATGTTACTGCTACCGTTCACGGATTTGAGGACGGCAGCCTTCCAACGCGCCACACTTCGTTCTATACGTTTATACCCAATCAGTTCCGGCGTCAATCCCGCCTCGCGGAAGATTTTGGTCGGCGATTCCCCCGCAAGATACCGTATGACACACACCTGTTTGAAAGCGTTGGAGTACGTGATGCGGTCTTTCGACACGTTAGCCACCGCCGGCAGATCCCGCAACATTTGGAGCTCTTCCATGCTGAATGATCCTCCACCGCGCATCGTTTTACCCCCTTTGCTATACCCCGTAATGAAGCAAGTGTATATCCGACTTCTCACAAGCAGCTTTTCAAATATTGCTGACCGTATATCACTTCAACCGGTCGGTCACACATCAATGCGGGCGATTATGGAATATCCACAACCGCCCGCATTGACTTTTATTGCGCGTGAGTCAATTCACAACTCACTCACACCGAACGCATGCGCTCAGTACGTGCGGCGACGGCTCTTGACCGCCACAGCCACGCCAGCGCCACCCACCAGCAGCGCCACGACCGTGAACAGCACGGTTCCCGCAGCACCAGTCAGCGGCAGCTGAGTGACATTCTTCACGTTCAGCACGGTAGCGGTGGCATTCGCAGTGGTGTTATCGACCGGTTGGACCTGACGAAGGGCATCCTGTTCGAAAGTGACGAGACCTTCATCTGTGATCTTCACATTGAAAGTGACCCTGAAGTTCTGGGCGTAGCCGGTCGGAGCCTGAGTCTCCACAACCGTGTAGGTTCCTGCCGCAAGACCCGCGACCTTCACCAAACCATCATTCTCAGTAATGAACGTCTTGGCATCATTCTGATCGGAAACAAACGACCACGCACCGTCCTCAGCCTGCTTAAGGAACTTGCCCTCCGCATTCTTGACAACGAACTTGGCGCCGGCTAGAGGCTTGGCCTCATTCCCTTCCTTGCCAATCTTCGTGAACTGGAAACCGTAGGTCTTAAGGACAGTCTTGCCTTCACCGCTGGTACCATCCTTGGTGGTGATTGTGGCCTTGTTGTCCACACTGCCGCTCAAGCCATCCAACGCATCCTTGGTGACGGTGCCCTGGTACGACACGACGATCGTCCTACCGGCCAGCGTTGTGGCATCGGCAAAATAGATGGTCGTGGTGGTGCCGGATTGAGCATTGCCTTCCTGCGTTATCGTGTACAGATCGGGATTCACAGTAGTATGATCTCCGAACTGGACCTTGAAGTCACTCGTTTCCGCAATCCGCAAACCTTTGGACGCGGTATCGGTAATGGTAAAGGGGTACGCATCCCAGCCAGCCGCAGCATGAGGAACGTCCGCGGCCACAGTGAAGTCCACGGTGTCGCCCACCTTTACGCTCTTACCGTTCACATCCACGTCATTCATCCGGGCGAACTTGAGCGGCTCGTCGGTCGGATTCGCGTTCTTCGCGTTGAACTGGCCTTCAGTCGTGATGTTGCCCTGACCGGTCGTCGTATCGGCCGCAATCCTCAGATTGGACAGTCCATTGACGGTGGTGGCCACCACAGCCGGAGTCCCCGACGTCACAGTCGTTTCGCCAGCCTTGGTGAACGTATCCTTCACCAGATACCAGCCTTCTCCGTTCACATTGACCACCTGGCTCGTATTTGCCTGATCCTTGGTTACGGTCAGGCCAGTACCATCAGGTCCTGCCGGCGGAGTAATCCCAGCCAAGGTCTTGGCGAAGACACGGAGCTGATCCGCAGTGAACGTCGCCACATAGGCGGCTGGATTATCCTTGTACTCTGTCGGGATGCCGTTGTGGCTTCCATCAGCCACGTCAGCAGCGGTGGTCACAGCTCCCTTCCATGCGTCAACCGTTTTCACTTCGACCGAGCCATCGCCAGGATTCTCAAACATGGCAAACTTGTATGGCGTGTACGTATGGCCTTCCTGTGCGTGGTTAACTTGCAGCAATGGAGCATCATCAGCCTGTGCGGCGGCGACGCCGATGGCCATGCCGCTCAGCAACGTTGCCGCGGCGGCCAGCCCTGCGAAAAGCTTCCTCATCTTCATGAGAATCTCCTCTTCCTTGATTGTTGGTTACTGTTTTCTGCAATCGCGGGAGGCGGGAACCCAACGCGCCCCCGCGATCCGCAAATCCTGTGTTATTCAGCTGAGCCGCTTCTTACGTCTCCACTGGTCGGCCGCAGCGACGGCGAGCAATGCCAGCACGACAACTCCGCCGGCCGCAATCTGCCACCATCGTTCCGCACCCATACGGCCCGTCAATGGCAGTGACGATGCCGAAATGTATTGGTTGGTGAACAGCATTGGCTGGGTCTCGTCCCAATTCGAACCAGCGGCACCATAATCGGTTTTCAGCTGGGTCACGGATTCGACAACGGCCCTCCATTCACCGGACGTTCCGTCTTTCATCACGGACACGACCACCCGGTATTCCGCCTGCGAGTAATACATTGCGGAAGCATTACCAGCGTTCTCCGTCACAAGATATGTGTACTCGGCTTCACCTGCGTCATACGTGATGTCGCCGAAGTAAGCAACGTGATCGTCAGACGAATCGCGTTTCACCGTCACCGTGCACGCCGACTGGTTCTTGCAGGAAGCTGGCATCGGCGCGTCTGGATTGGAATCGTCTGCCTTCAGCTTGAAAGTGAACTCGTCGGAATCCTTCCAATCGCGGCCCTTCAGCTCCTTCTGCACGCCAATCGCATGCGTCAGCATGGTCTGCTTCAACGTGTTGGTGATGATCACCGTGGCTTCCTGCGATGCCGTGGATTCCGGCACCGTCACCGCATTGCCGTCAGCGAGATTTCCATCGCCGACCTTGTGCTGGTAGGAAGCCTTCCACAAGTGGCTGTCCGGTTCGACTTCCGTCACCGTGTACGTCTTTTGGGCGCCTGCCGGAATAATCACGTCGGTGGACCATTTGCCGCTATCGTCACGCTTCAGCGTGACCGTCTTATAGGTATCGTTGCCCTGTTTGATATCCACCGTGATGCTTTCCGGCCTGTCACCGTCTCCACTCCACTGCTTTTCGATATGCAGCGTCGAGGAAACCACCTGGATCACCGGATGCGGATACGGATTGCCGCCGCATGCATGATCCACGCCATCGGCCGTGTATGACAGGCATGCGGAATCGTTCGAATGGAAACCAGGCTGGTTCGAGGACGTGGTGTTCCCGTCCAGATCGGTATCCGCGTCACCCTTCACGCCGGCATATCCATCCTTGCCGGTATTCAGATTAGAGGCGTAGTCGTTGTATGCATTTTGCGTGGGCTTCACGTTGTATTCCAGCGTGTACGTCACGTTGTGGGCCAGAGCCTTCAGGAACCTGACGGTGAACTTCTTCGCGTTCTCGTCGTATGTCAGGGTGTAATCGACATTCTTAGTCAAGGAGACCACCTTGCCGGAAGCATCCTTGGCAACGACCTTGTAGTTGCTATCCGCAAGCTCGACATAGCCGGAGAGCGTGTCCTCCATGGTCACCTTGGTGTATGCGGATGTGGTGGTCTCGCTCTTCTGAATCTCGTCGAAGATGGCGTTCAGTTCCGACGCGTTCTTGGCGGCCTTGTAATACCCGGCGTCTTTATCTCCGTCGCCACGATTGTTGTACGCTATCGCCTTCGGGAAATTGCTGGACACCGCATGCATGAACTGATTCTCTTTGCTGGAGAGCGAGGACGGGTCGGCACTGGCGAAGATGCCGATGGAATACACCATATCACCTTGATTCTTCAAAGTTTTCGCTGCGGTGACCGCGCCGTTTGCCACCGAAGCATCGAAATCGGACACCGACGAAGGCGTACCATCCGCAAAGAAAATGACGACCTTCTTCGCATCGGTCCGAGCATTTTCCATTACCTTGACCGCGCGTTTGAATCCATTGTCGGCCCGGGTGGAACCAGCAGCTTTAAGCTCGTTGACCTTGGTTTTCAGGCCACTCATATCCGCAGTCAGCTTGCTTACGATCTGGGAATAGTTGTACTGGTATCCACCACTCCGGTACATGTCATTCCCGACGTTATTTGATTCCTTACCAGAGAACTTCACCAACCCGACACGGACCGGTTCGGAACCGGATTGCGCACCCTTATTGGCATTCGCCGCGCCATCAAGGAAGTTGTCCACAGCTGTCTTCAACGCGTCCAACCGCTTGGTCCTATCCGTTGAGCCCATCGGGCCATCCATCGAACCGGACACGTCCAACACCAGCGTGAAGTCGATCGGCTGGGTGGTGGTGACCGTGGTGCTGCTGGCAGCGCCCTTCACATCCACGTTCACGGTGTAACTGCCATCATTGTTCTTTTTGATGCGCTTATGCTTCTCCGGAGCGCCCAACTGAGAACCAGTCTCGTTCTGCGCAACCGACTGCGCCCGATTTGCTCGCGCAATCGGTTGAGCGGACAACGTAACTGGCTGCTCATCAGGTTGTTCAGATTGTTGTTCAGATTGTTGTTCAACCTCCTGCTCAACCCACTGCTCAGTCTCTTCTTTCGTTTCTTGTTCCGTTTCTTGTTCGACTTGCTGGTAAGCCTCTTGATCTGACGGCTGCTCTTGCTCTGACGGCTGCTCTTCTCCCACCATCAAATTTTGTTCCACCGGCTGTGAATCCTCTTGCCCAGATTCTTGCAATACCGGCTGCTCGATTTGTTGTTCCAAGGCTCCCGTGGCATCTTCCGCCGCCGCTGACGAAGCAGTGACGCACCCCACGCCGGCGAGCATTGCGACCGTCGCGACGGCCGCAATGACACGACGCGTGAACAGACCTGTGCCCCTCGCCCTGTTTCGCTCAAAGACGTGTCTCATACGCCTACCCCCTTGTACCGTTAAGCGATCGGGGAAATACCTTCCTCCTTCGACCGGTATATTTGATGCGTCTTCGCTTCACATACCGTCCGACAATCGCTTCGTTGCCTAAACCTTAAGGAGAAAAACAGAGGGATACATACCCTCCCAACGAGGTAATCAAGGGGATATACTTTCCTTGAAATCGCACATATCATCGCGATTCTAGAGTATTCTTGCCCCCGTAAATCGCGATGCAAAAACTATAAGCAAACGTTGTCATGCCTCTTTCAGAATTTTCCCCGACAAAAAAGCATCTGTCAAGTGCAACATTAATGCCATTAGTCCCTAGTTGCGCTTTGGCCACCAAGCGGCATGCCTACGGACATACCACGGACAGCGGAGCAGCCAAACCAACAACAAACCGCCCAGCAACGTAGCAACTGACACCACGCCCGCAATCACACGCGCATCTTTTGCCGCATCATCCTCCGCGGGAATCTCTTCGGGAATGGCGGAACGTAATGCCGAAACCAACAGACGATGCGTATTCACACCGTACGGAGTGCATGTCATCAACGTGACCCGATCCTCGCCAGAGGTAATCTTCAATTGCGATGTGTCGTTAGGTTCGATTTCGGTAATACGATCCACCATATAGCCAAGCGTATGGCCCATCACATCGATATAGAAGTAATCACCAACCCGCATCTCATCCAAACGCGTAAACATTGAGGCTTCAACCAAACCCCGATGTCCGGTAATCACCGCATGCGTATCCTTGCCACCCACCGGCAGACTACTGCCATACAAATGCCCCGCACCGGACGCAAGCGTTTGCTCCGACGTGCCATGGTAGATCGGCAAATCCACAGAAATCTTTGGAATGCGGATGGAACCCATCACGCCATCGCCAGTATCCAGCAAACGCTGGTATTCCGCGTCTTTGGAGCTAGCGGAATCCTTGTTACCATCGCCAGTGACGCCTGCGCCCGTCGAGCTGGAACCGGAACCGTCGCTGGAGTCGGACTGATTGTTGTTGTACAACTCGGCGAGCGGATCCTCAGCCTCGCCAATCACCGGCTGCCCCGATTCGGCGAGACGCTTGTTGTACGCCCCAGCTGCGGCGAATGCCTCGTCGGCCTGCGGATACGGCCAGCCCGCGACGCTCTGCTCGGAACGGGCGGACGTGCTCGCCAGCTCGCGCGCCGAACGGTATTGCAACACTCTCGGAAACATGCCAATGCCGAGCGCGGTAAGAATCAGCACCGCCGCAAGCACGCGCATGGCAATGGACTTGTTGCGATCCGCGCGACGCTCGCGCATCGCTTCGGACGCGTCGGTCGCCTCCGCGAAAGTCGGGAGGGTGTAGGTGCGGGTGTTGCGCGTGGTGTCGTGCGAACCGCGCGAGCCGTCGTTGCCATCGTGCGAATCGCCATAAAAATCGTCGGCGCGTAAGTCCTTAATTTGCTGCGGACCGTCGCTTCTCGACCCGCCGCGCGCGCTCCCATGCGGAAAAACTGCCATCAGTCTTGCCCCCTTGAACTGCCAGCCATAGGGAACATTATATTGCACTCCGCCCGCGTGCCTTCTTCCCTGACGATTCCGATAATGTCGGTCGAACTTGGACGGTCTCCGGCCACAGCTCTGAGCGAACCACGTTTTACGCAAATCATGGGTTAGGACTTACGCAAATCATGGGTTAGGTTTTATGCAAATCGCAGGTTAGCCTCCTCGCAAACGCGACCGATCCCCTTAATGTCGTGAAACGTGCTATATGTGGCAGATTCGCCCTTCACAAGAAAACGATTTGCGTTATGTGTGGCAGGTTCCTTGAGCAAATCCAGACCTAGGGGGTAGGAATCATGCCCCCTAGGTCGGTTTCCCCGAAGAAACCTGCCACAGATAGCGGAAATCACATTCTTCAACCTCCGGTCACAATGGCTCACTAGGCTCGACGGTATGACGCAAGAGCTTGTTTCCCTAACCATCATCATGGCGGTGGCGGCCGTCAGCCCAATCGTGGCGCAGCTGATCCCAGGCAAGTTCATTCCGCAAACCGTGCTGCTGCTCGCCGCCGGAACCGCGCTCGGCCCGTACGGACTGGGCGTGATCGAAGTAAACGACGCCGTGAAACTCTTGAACGAGCTCGGCATGGCGTTCCTATTCCTGCTCGCCGGCTACGAAATCGATCCGAAACGACTCGCCGGACATCAAGGCAAAGTCGGACTGCTTACATGGGGAATCACGCTAGGCCTCGCCTGGCTGGTTGTGACATTCCTTCCGTTCTTCACCAAGCAAGGCATCAACGGTGTGGCCACGGTAATCGCACTCACCACCACCGCGCTCGGCACGCTCATGCCGATTCTCAAGGAACGCAACCTCGAAGGCACCCCCATCGGCGACGCCA
>OIBE01000357.1_pt1 | contig 13303 bp, 10 predicted proteins | sample 1580961 | NCBI WGS metagenome assembly OIBE01 (sample SAMEA3882550, study PRJEB24775) | human gut metagenome | biome: human-associated habitat; feature: intestine environment; material: feces | place: Netherlands | collected 2009/2010
CAATAAATCAAATCGTTGATCAAAAAATAGCCTTACTTGATCAAGAAGATATGTTGATTACATCAGGAAATAAGTTGCTGGATTCATTTATTAATATGAAACTTGAACAATTACAATTAAAAAAAATCATTCCTATGATGATTATTTCTATTCAAGATATTTCCTTTATCCAAGATGATCATTTAAATATCATTATTAATTATCTTTTTGATTTAGCAGCTCTATGTGTCAATCATCAAGAGTTACAAGTTAAAATTATTCAAGATACATGTGTTTTTGAAATAACAATGACCATGCATTTAGGAATTGAAAATATTGATACAGTAAAATATGATACTCTCAAATTACTACTAAAAAAATATCAAGGCAGTATCAAAATCATACATGAAAATCAAAATTTAATTATTTCACTTCTTATACCCATGCAATAATGGGTATTTTTTTGTTAATTATCCTTTAAAATAAGTCAAACGTCCTCAACCTCTTATCTTTTTTTTAAAGCTTGTTAGAATGAAATTAGAAAAGAGGTGAGACTTATGATTGAAATAAAACATTTAGATATTCAATTTAAGCAACAAGTGATTTTTAAAAATGCTAATTTTAAAACATGTCCAGGGAAAATAACAGGAATTATAGGAAAAAGTGGTTGTGGAAAGACGACGTTTTTAAAAGCATTGATTTATCAATACAAGAATCAAATACTTTCTATTGATAAGCAAGTAATCACTGAGAAAAATAAGGAAGATTACTTATTGCATTGTGTCAGTTATATTGATCAATTTGGAACATTCTTTGAAAATATGAAAATAATTGAACATTTTGAATTTATAAGTCAATTAAAAAAACAGAATTTTAATCAAAACAAAATGTTAGAAACCTTGTATTTAGTAGGATTAGATGCCATTGATTTAAAAAATTATCCTTCGTCTTTATCTATAGGGCAAAGAAAAGGATTTTTAATAGCACTTGCAATGTTTAAAGATGCTTCCATCATTATCATTGATGAACCAACAGCATCTTTAGATCAAGAAAATAAAGAAATTATTTTAAACCTGTTACAAAAACTAAAGAAAGACAATAAATATATTATTATTACGACACATGATGATTTCCTTATAGAACATTTGGATATCGTTTATGAAATAGAAAATAAGCAACTTTGTTGTCATCAGGAAATAAAAGAAGTTCAACAGGTTTTAAAAATAGAAAAGACAAAACATCAAAGAATCAAAAAATATTTTTTCTATAAAAATCAAAGACAATGGTTTCAATTTCTATTGGTGATGTTACTAGGATTTATTATGACAGTCTCTATTTCTATCAATATAAGTGACAGTATTTTACAGGAAAATCAGCTTGCAAACGGTATAGAAAGAGCTAATAAAGCAGAAGTCTATACAGGAAAAATGAATGATGCTTTTTTTGGAAATGATGGTTATTTTATAGGGGATCAGATAAATAATCTTGATATTAGTGATGATGAACTCGCACAAATGAAAGCAATCAAGCATGTTAAAGGTGTTTATCCTTTTGATGTTTTTGATACGATCAATCAGATGCAAAATGTATCAACGACGAGTGTTTACTTTCAAGGAAACAAGGTAAATTTTGATTATTTTAAAGATGGTAGTCCACTTGTAGCTCCTTATTATTCTTTTCAAAATATCAAAACAAATGGTAAAAAGCTTAAAGGAAATGCTATCAGTCAGTCATTGGCTAATAAGCTAGGAATAGATAAGGATGAAAAGAACTTTAAGATTTCTGTAGAGGTCTATATACCTGTTCAACAATACAGTTATCAAGGAGAAATGAATGAATCAGGGCTAAAGGCAGAGATGTCGCAAGTCCTTACTAAAAAAGTAAAACTTGATTTAGAAGTAGATCATATCATTTCTGTCGATGATTACTATAATGAATTTTTGAGTGCAGGATATACTATTTTAATGCCAGAAAAATCATTTTATAGTTTATTGAATCAATACAATAATCAAACACCCGATAGTTTATTAGACGCTAAAGAATTAAATGCCACAATTACACCTTATCATAGTAAGAACTATGTTATAGAAGTAGATCGTATAAGTAATTTAAAAACAGTAGAGAAAGAAATAACAAAGATTTCTAAAAATCTTGCAACCTATGATCAATATAATTCAGTTATTGATATGACAGATATCTATAAAGAAGAAAGAAAAGGAAGATATATCTATATGATTATGGTGGTTCTTGTCGCCATTGTACTTTATGCAATGGTACAAATCAATGCACTTGATGATCGTAAAAATGAAGTAAAACTATTAAAACTTTATGGACTAAATGATAAGAATGTTCATTCATTGATTAATGAAAATGGCTTTGTTCAATTATTATTGTCACTTGCATTAGGTATACCGGGCTTCTTTATCGCAAGAAAGATGGGGTTTTTTGCAGTCAATGATCAAAGTTTAATCATCAGTTTATTACTTTTCTTTAGTATTCAAATAGCTGTTTCTATCATTATTTACATCTTGTATTTATTCTACAGTAAGTATTTTGTTAAGAAGGTGAAACAATGATTGAAATGAAACATATTAATTTATCCTTTAGGGATAAAGATTTATTTACTGATCAAGAAATTAAAATTGATTCAGGGAAAATTACATTGATTACAGGAGAGAGTGGTTCGGGTAAATCGACTCTATTATTTGAACTTGCACGACTTACAGATTATGCAAATAAGGAATATATTTATGAAAATGAAAAAATGTCTGATTTAGATGAAGAATCATTTAGAAGAAAAATCGCATTTGTTTTTCAAGACTGTCGACTTTTTAATGATCTATCAGTCATTCAAAATATTGAATTCTTTAGTCAACTTGGTCAGGTTGAATTTAAGAAAGATAAAATGATGAATTTGTTAGATGAACTTGATTTAAATATTGATTTAAATGGAGAAGTAAAAGTTTTATCAGGAGGGCAAAAACAAAGGCTGTTGATTTTATGCTGTATGATGAAAGAACCTGAAATCATTTTTTTGGATGAACCGACAGCGTATTTAGATGATGAAAATAGAAGACGTATGAGAAAAATTATTTATGACTTATGCTATAAATATCATAAGACAGTTGTTATTGCTTCTCATGATTTAGAGATGTTAGAGATTGCAGATAAACACTATCATATTGAAAATCAACAAATTCTATTAAAGAAAAATATCATCAAAGAAAATAAGAATTTGATTGCAAGAAAAACAATTCAAACATTTCCACTTAATTATTATTTACATGCACAAAAATCAAATAAAATCCATTATAAAAGAAATATCATCATTTCCTTTTTGATGATCATTATGGCCTATATGATGTGTTTTCAAGCCTATTATCAAAAAGAAACAGAAAGAATGATTAATAAAGCAATTGATAATGAATTAAGAATTTCTTATAAGGATGGTGGAAATGCTTATGATATGGCTGGAACGCCAGTTTCTAGAACACTTGTACAAGATTTATCACAAAATCATATGATTCAAAATATTTCTCCCTTTTTTGAATGGAATGTGGCTCATATGACGGTCAATGATTCATCTTTTAAAGAAACAGTGGTCATACAACCCTATTATAAGAAAATGAAAACAGTCAAAAAAAACAGCAACCATGTATTTTTAATTGATAAACAAAAAATAAATACGGACAAGATTTATATTTCTTATTCTCTTTATCAAAAAATAAAAGGTCATATTCATTTGACTGGAACAATGCAGGTGCTAAAAAACAATGAATTTGAATTTGTTGAAATTCCTTTTGAACTTTCAAATGCAGATACTGTTGATAAGGATATTGGTAATCGCTATACGAAATCAACTGAAAATATCATTTATATTTCACAAAATCTCTATCAAAAAATCATCAATCAATGTATACCTGATGCCACGTATCAATCAAATGTCTATATCTTAAAAATAAATTCATATAAAAACACACAGGCAGTCACAGATTTTATTAAAAAACACGATCAACAAATTAAAGTTTATAATCCAGTATCTTCTTCAATTCTAAGTCAAACAACATCATTTGGATTTGAAATGATTTACAATTTTTCAAAGATCATATTTATACTCTTTGTACTTTCATGTTTTATTATAGGAATGTTTGATGTTGTCATAAGACGTTATCAATATGCATTGTTGCTTGTCAATGGTTTCAATAAAAAGCAATGTTCAAAACTTATTTTAAAAGAAAGGATTAATTATTGTTTACTATCTATTGTTTTAGCGCAAGTTTCAGTAATGGGTATTTTCTACTTACAATACCATACATTGGCAAGTATAATTATAGAAAGAGCGTTTAGTGTTTTGACGATTGTGAATTTAATTATTCTTTTTGTACCATGTGTTACATTTATCATTTTAATGAAAATAAACAATGAAGGAAATATGTTAAAAACAAGTGAGGGGTGATTACTATGAAAAAAGTTCCAGTATTTGTTGTACTCATAGGATGTGTATTCAGTTGGCTAATAGCAAGTATGAATCCTGTTACAAAGATTATTGATCAATCAACATATTCATATTTTAATTATCAATTGATGGCAATTGGATTCGCAATTAGTTTATTAGTAGGAATTATATTGTTGTGGGTCATAAAGAGAAATAACAAGTAAAGTGAAATTTTATTATAGGCAGGTCAATAAGATCTGCCTTTTATTTATAAAGGATTGGAAGAATTTTAGAGAAGTAGTTATTCTTGTGGTATACTCAAACAAAGAACATGATTTAAATAAAAAGTAAGTATATGATGAATTATTGACACCATTGATGGTCTTTTTAAATAATGTATTAGATTATAATGAGAAACAAAGAATTATAGAAGAGTATGGATTTGATACAAAGAAAATAGAAAGTGAGGTTAAAGATATTTGTGATTTAGGTGAAAGCATTGCCTTAGAAGCAAGAAATGAAGGCAAACAAATAGAACGTAAAGAAAAGAATATAGCGCATGTAAAAAACTAATGATAGGATTACAAATGTCATTTAAAGAAGCAATTAACTTATTAGAAATACCTGAAAAGGAAGTAAAAGAAACAGAAAAGTATTTTCAATCATAGAAAGAGAGTAAAATTTCTTTTTTCTTATACTAAAAAATTGTTAATAAAATAAAATTACAGAATAATAAAAAATTATAAATTAGTGTTGAAAAATGTTGTCAAATCTACTATACTATTCAAGAACAAAAGGAGATGAGGGCTATGTTACAACAAAGTGTCAAATATGATTGCTTACAATTGAATACGAGTGCCTCATTTTTATATTCTCATTGTTTCTAACATATCATTTTTAATTGATATGTTTTTTTATAGAAAAAAAGGAGGACAATATATGAAAGCCTATTTAATCTTAGAGGATGGAAACGTATTTGAAGGTGAAAGCGTAGGGGCTAACAAAGAAGTTGTAAGTGAGTTTGTATTTAATACTTCAATGACAGGATATGTAGAAGTATTAACAGATCCTTCCTATGCAGGACAATCTGTTGTCATGACATATCCATTAATTGGAAACTATGGAGTATGTTTAGAAGATCAAGAATCTACAAAACCTTATGTTGAAGGATTTGTTGTAAATGAACTTGCAAGACTTGGAAGTAACTTTAGAAAAAATGTTGATTTAAAAGATTATTTAATTGAACATGATATTCCTTGTATTCAAGGAATTGATACAAGACATTTAACTAAAATCATTAGAAATAAAGGTTGTATGAATGGAATGATTACAACAACAAAATATGATGATTTAAGTGAAGTGATGGAAAAAATACATAACTTTAAAGTAACTGGTGTCGTTGAAAAAACAACATGTGACAAACCATATAAAGTAGGAACAGGAGATCGAAAAGTTGCTTTATTAGACTTTGGTGCTAAGAAAAATATTGCTAAATCATTAGCAAATAGAAATATAGAAGTCACAGTTTATCCAGCATCTACTCCTGCAAGTACAATCATTGAAGGAAACTATGATGGAGTGATGTTATCAAATGGTCCTGGAGATCCAAGCGAAAATGTTGAAATCATTAAAGAAGTTAAAAAACTATCTGAAAGTGGTTTACCAATCTTTGCAATCTGTTTAGGACATCAATTGATGGCTTTAGCTCATGGATTTAAAACTGAAAAATTAAAATATGGACACCATGGTGCAAATCATCCTGTTAAAGATTTAAATACAGGTCGTGTTTATATTTCTACACAAAATCATAATTATGTAATTTGTGATGATTCTATTGATCGTAATATTGCAAAACCTTGGTTTATTAATGTAAATGACCAAACAATCGAAGGTGTTGAATATATGGGTAAAAATATTAAAACAGTACAATTTCATCCAGAAGCATGTGCTGGTCCATTAGATACAGATGCTTTATTTGATGAATTTGAAAAAATGATGGAGGTAAAATAAGATGGCAAGAGATTTAAGTATAAAAAAAGTATTAGTTATCGGTTCAGGGCCTATCATCATTGGTCAAGCAGCAGAATTCGATTATGCTGGAACACAAGCATGTCGTGCTTTAAAAGAAGAAGGGGTAGAAGTTGTTTTAATTAACTCAAACCCAGCAACTATCATGACAGATGGTGATATCGCAGATAAAGTTTATATCGAACCATTAACTGTACCTGTTGTTAAAAAATTAATCATGGAAGAAAAACCAGATAGCATTTTACCAACATTAGGTGGACAAAATGCATTAAACATCGCTATGGCTTTAGCGGATGAAGGATTCTTAGAAGAACACAATGTTCGTACAATTGGGACAAATACAGATACAATCAAACTTGCAGAAGATCGTTTAGAATTTAAAAATTTAATGGAAAGAATTAACGAACCATGTGCTGCATCCATCGTTGTTAACCATGTTAATGATGCTTTAGAATTTGCAGAAAAAATTGGTTATCCAGTTGTTGTAAGACCTGCTTATACATTAGGTGGTACTGGTGGAGGTATCGCAAATAATGAAAAAGAACTTCATGATATTTGTTCAAATGGTTTACGTCTATCAAGAGTAAGTCAATGTTTAATTGAAAGATGTATTGCTGGATGGAAAGAAATCGAATATGAAGTAATGAGAGATAGTGCAGGAAACTGCATTACTGTATGTAACATGGAAAACTTAGATCCTGTTGGTGTTCATACAGGAGATAGTATTGTTGTGGCACCAAGCCAAACTTTATCAGATAAAGAATATCAAATGTTACGTTCATCAGCTTTAAATATTATTACAGCTTTAAATATTGAAGGTGGATGTAATGTACAATACGCTTTAAATCCAAATAGTTTTGAATACTGTGTTATCGAAGTAAACCCTCGTGTTTCTCGTTCATCAGCTTTAGCTTCTAAAGCAACAGGTTATCCAATCGCTAAATTAGCAGCTAAAATTGCTTTAGGATATACTTTAGATGAAATCAAAAATGCCGTTACAGGTAAAACATATGCTTCTTATGAACCAACATTAGACTATGTGGTATGTAAAATTCCTAAATGGCCATTTGATAAATTCGTTGATGCTTCAAGAAAATTAGGAACACAAATGAAAGCAACTGGAGAAGTTATGTCAATCTGTAATAACTTTGAAGGAGCTTTGATGAAAGCTTTACGTTCTCTTGAACAAAATGTTTTCTACTTACACTTAGATGCCTTTACAAAATTAACACATGATGAATTAAAACAAAAATTAAAAGATGTTGATGATCAACGTATCTTTGCAGTTGCTGAATCATTAAGAAAAGGAATTACTGAACAAGAAATCCATGAAATTACTAAAATTGATGTTTGGTTCATTGATAAAATAAAACATTTAGTAGAAATGGAAGAAAGAATTAAAACAGAAGAATTAACAGTTGATTTATTAAAACAAGCAAAAAGATTACAATTCCCAGATAGAGTCATTGCTGAATTAACTGGAAAAACAGAACAAGAAATTCATCAAATTCGTAAAGATAATAATATTGTTGCAGCTTATAAAGTTGTTGATACATGTGCGGCAGAATTTGATGCACAAACACCTTATTACTATTCAATTCAAGGTGGAGTGAACGAAGTAGAACCACAAAGAGAAAAGAAAAAAATCATGGTTTTAGGATCAGGACCAATTCGTATTGGTCAAGGTATTGAATTTGATTACTGTTCGGTACATTGTGTATGGGCCTTAAAAGCAGCAGGATACGATACAATTATTGTTAATAACAACCCTGAAACAGTATCAACAGACTTTGATATTGCTGATCGTTTATACTTTGAACCACTTACTGCTGAAGATGTAGAAAGTATTGTAGACATTGAAAAACCTGATGGAGCAATCGTTCAATTCGGTGGACAAACAGCGATCAAACTTACCAAAGCACTTACAGATATGGGTGTTAAAATCTTAGGAACAGATGCCGATGATGTAGATGCTGCAGAAGATAGAGAAAGATTTGATGAAATTCTTGAAAAATGTCATATTGATCGTCCAAGAGGTTCAACAGTCTTTACTGCAGAAGAAGCAATTGAAGTTGCTAATAAATTAGGATATCCAGTTTTAGTAAGACCATCTTATGTATTAGGTGGTGCTGGTATGGAAATTGCCTTAAATGATGGTGATATTAAAAAGTTCATGAAAATCATTAATAGACAATACCAAGAACATCCAATTTTAATTGATAAATACTTATCTGGTAAAGAAGTTGAAGTTGATGCAGTTTGTGATGGACATGGTATCTTAATTCCAGGTATTATGGAACACGTTGAACGTGCGGGAGTTCACTCGGGAGATAGTATTTCTGTTTACCCACCACAAAAAATCAAACAAGAAATTAAAGATGTGATCGTTGATTATACAAAACGTCTTGCTAAAGCATTACATGTTGTCGGATTAATCAATATTCAATTCATTGTTTATGAAGATCAAGTTTATGTTATTGAAGTTAACCCAAGATCTTCAAGAACAATTCCTTATATTTCAAAAGTTACAGATATCCCAATTGTTGCCATTGCAACAAAAGCTATTATGGGACATACAATTGAAGAACAAGGATATTCTTATGGAATTGTTCCGGAAAAAGAAACAATTGCAGTTAAGATGCCAGTGTTCTCATTTGAAAAAATCAAAGGTGCAGAAATTTCTTTAGGACCTGAAATGAAATCAACAGGAGAAGTTTTAGGTATTTCTAAAAACTTAGATGAAGCTATTTATAAGGCATTCATGGGAACAGGTATTCAATTACCTAAGAGAAAGAATATCATTTGTACAATTAAAGATTCTTCTAAAGAAGAATTCTTACCAATCGCTAAACAATATTATATGTTTGGTTATGATTTATATGCAACAGAAGGAACATATAAATTCTTAAAAGAACATGATGTACCTGTACATTTTGTCAATCGTATTTGTGAAAAAACAAATACAATCTTTGATTTAATGTTTACGGATACAGTTGATTTAGTAATCGATATTCCAACAAGAAATGATAACTTAAAAGATGGCTTCTTAATTAGACGTTTTGCTGTAGAAGCTGGTATTCCAATTTATACTTCACTTGATACAGCAAAAGCACTTATTGATTCACTTGAAAAACGTAAACATGGTGTGCCATCATTAATTGATATTACAAAATTAAGATAATTAAAAAATGGTCGAAAGACCATTTTTATTTTGGGCATAATTTTAAGGAGTATTTTGGACTATCTGTCCATTTATAAAAAAATATATTTTTCTATAATGAAAGAAGGAGGCTTTTTATGAATCAAGAAAATACTTCTTTTGAAAAACAAAAAAACTGATTGCAAGAAGAAATGCTCTCAAACTTTTCCTTATTCGCTTCCCTGATGTAGATCCAATTTTTTTAGAAAATCTATCAACCAAACAATATGAAGAACTCTTTGATTTACTTTTAATAGGTAAGAACTTAGACGAAATAAAAAAGGCTATTTTAGATATAGCCTAATTCTTTACATGCATAATAAATACCATCTTCATCAATAGAAGTTGTCACAAAATCACTTAATCTCTTTAACTCATTATTTCCTTGTCCCATACAAATCGAAAAAGAAGCATGTTTAAACATTTCAACATCATTTAAAGAATCCCCAAAAGCCACATAACTTTTCATATTCCATAACTTCATAAAATAAGCAATGCCAGTTGCTTTAGAAATTCCTTTAATAGTAATATCAGCATAACTACTTTCTCCTACCATCACATCAAGTTCTTCAATATCTTTAAATTCTTGATAGTCATAATCTAAAGGACCATAAGCAATCATGGCACCTACTTCTTGATTGGTATAGCTACCAACAGGGGGAATTGGATTATTGAAATAATTACATGAACGAATGACATCTTCATTGGGTTCCATATTAATAATTCTTGGTGTACATTTAAGAGCTAAAGGAATGTTGTGTTTTTTAGAAGCGTCTAAAGCTTTTAAAACAACAGTTGTAGATAAACTTTCTTTGTGAATAAGTTTTAAATTTTTATCTAATAAAGCTTGTCCACTATTGCATACATACCCATCAAAGGCAAAAGTATCATAAATGTGAGTATTCTTTAAAGAGTCAACACTTCTACCTGTAGATACTAATAAAATATGACCTTTTTCTCTTAATAAATTTAAGGCTTTGATGGTACTTTCTGGTATTTGATGATCTGTGGTTGTTCTTAAAGTACCATCAATATCAAAACAAAACAATTTCTTCATTATTTACCTTGAGGGAAAAATTTTGCAAGTGAATTTGCTACTGCTGAAATAGGCATTGTTTGAACCACAATTTTACCAGGACCAGTAACCACGGTATTAAATAATCCCTCTCCTCCTAAAAATTTATTTTTTAAACCAGGAACTGATTGGATATCCATTTTACAAGTAGCATCCATCATTGCAAGATAACCGGTATCAATAACCATTTGTTGACCTGGTAGTAAATTATATTCTACGGTACTTCCATCAATTTCAATAAAACATGTTCCATGTCCTGAAACCTTTGTTAAAATAAAACCTTCACCACCAAATATACCAGAAGAAAATTTCTTATTAAAGAAAAGCGATGTTTCTACATTTTCTTCACTAGCTAGAAAAGCAGATTTTTGAATGATGACTTCTTTTCCAGGATCTACATCAATAGCGACAATTTTTCCAGGGAAACTTGAGGCAAAGGCAATCAAACCATCTTCATTTGCCGTATAACTATTTCTAAATAAAGTTTCACCAGAAAACATTCTACCGATGATTTTACCAGCACCACCACCGTTTGTTTCCATTTTCATACATGGATCCATCCAAGCCATAGCACCACTATCACTAATCATTTTTTCACCTTTATTTAAGTGACAAATAACAACAGGGAGAGTATCTCCAACAATTTCGTATTTCATAATCTTTCTCCTTTTATAAAGCTACACAAACAGGTTGAATAATATCTAAAGTATTTCCTGTAGGCTTAATTTCTTCTTTTTCTTCATCAAATGTATAAAGCTCTAAAAAATCTTCTTCTTGACTTGCAACAACAATATAACGATCATCAATAATATTAAAATCACGAGGTCCTTTTCCTGTATGCACCATATAAAGTAAAGTGATTTTTCCTGTTTCTTGATTAACGCGATAAAGGACAATACTATCATGTCCACGATTGGAAACAATAATATGTTTACCACTTGATGTCATATGAATAGCAGCAGCACTTGAAAAGCCATGAAAATGACGAGGTACACAATGAATAACTTGAATCAAAGTAAAGTGTCCATCATGATATTGATAAACCATAATACTGTTACTAATTTCATTGACGAGATAACAATATTTACCATCATGAGAAAAAATCATATGACGAGGCCCACTACCAGGAATCACAGATTGACTTAATGATGTTTCTTGTAATTTTTCATTAATAAATTCATACATAACAATTTTATCAGCACCTAGGTCAACACTGTAAAGATATTTATGATCAGGTGTAATTCCTACATAATGAGCATGAGGACTTGTTTGTCTTTTAAGTAAATCAATTCCTGAGCCATGATGGTGAACAACTGAAAGTTTATCTCCAATTTTATGATCCTTTAAAGGGAAAGCAGCTGTTGCTCCAACGTGATAATTGGCTGTAAATAAATATTTTTGATCAGGACTTAAACATAAATGAGTATAAGAACGACCATGGGAATTATAAAAAGAAAGTTGTTTTAAATCATCTTCTTCAATATGATAACTTGCGACACCTCCTCCTTCACCAACACGTGCATCTTTTAAAGATACATAAAGATAATCATCTTTTTTAATAACATATGAAGGAAAATCTTCGGTAGGAATATGTTTATTTAAATGAAGTTCATTTTTAGTTTCATCTAAAGTACATACATAAAGACCTTTTTCTTTTCCTTTAGCGTAACTTGATACATAAAAACGATACACAAAATCGCCTCCTTTTGAAATAATTGTACCATAAAATGACTATAAAAAGCTTTCTATATAAGAAAAATAATAAAGTAAAAAAGTTCGATAATAAGTGAATAATAAAAAAAGTATCTATATAACGGAAGATATAAATCTTTTGTTTTAGTTTTCAAATATTTATTTTTGTATTACAATAATTTATGGGAATAGAGAAATAATTTTATAAGAGAGGTTTATTTATTATGGAAGAACGCTTAATTACGTTAGTAAAGGAAAATACGAAACGTGATAATTATGAAGATAATAATGCGTCCAATCTTTCAAATATAATTGGATTATCACGTAATAGTATTTCATCGTATTTAAACGATTATTTTAATCAAGGGCGTTTTGTGAAAATTAATACACGTCCTGTTCTTTTTTTAGAAAAGAGCGAATTAGAAAAAAGATATAATATTAAAATAAATAAATTGATGTTTGCCTCACTTGATGAATTAGATGAATATGCAAAAACTTGTGGGAGGGGATCCAAGGATTTTAGAGATTTAATAGGTTATAATGGTTCTTTAAGAAAGATTATTGAATCATGTAAAGCAAGTATCTCTTATCCACCACATGGACTACCTATACTTTTAAATGGACCAACAGGCACAGGTAAAAGTTTTATTATTGAAAAAATGTTTGAGTATGGAAAAAATAATGGAATCTTTTCAGAAAAAGCAAAATTTGTACATGTGAATTGTTCAGAATATGCGAATAATCCAGAACTTATTACCGCGAATTTATTTGGATATAAAAGAGGCGCTTTTACCGGAGCAGATAATGATAATCCGGGACTAATTAAAGTTGCTGATGGAGGAATGTTGTTTCTTGATGAAGTTCATTGTTTAAAACCTGAATGCCAAGAAAAATT
>OIBE01000367.1_pt1 | contig 13149 bp, 8 predicted proteins | sample 1580961 | NCBI WGS metagenome assembly OIBE01 (sample SAMEA3882550, study PRJEB24775) | human gut metagenome | biome: human-associated habitat; feature: intestine environment; material: feces | place: Netherlands | collected 2009/2010
GTAGTACCCAAGCAGCTCCTTGTCTACGAAGTCGAAGTCGAGCCGCTCGATGCGGCGCACGTAACGCGGGAACAGCAGGAGCAGAATGCCGACGGAGAGCCGGATCTCGTCGCGGCCGAAGAACGAGTTCGAGCGTGGGGAGTAGACGTTGATGCCGCGCTCCTCGAGCCTCTCGGCGAGGTCGCGGGCGTTGCGGTGCTTCACCGACCGGAACAGGAAGGCAATTTGGTTGTAGTCGTCGATGCAGCCTGAGTTGCGCAGGCGCTCCACGAAGTCAGCAACCGCGTCGCACCAGTCCTCGTCCTCGGCCGAGACCTTGACGACGGCCGGTGCCGCCCCCTCCTTCTCGCGGACGGGCTCGATGGCCTTCTCGAAGCGGTAGCCGCCCCAGTCGAACCGGAAGCGCGGGCCTGCCGTCCGCTCCATCCAGTCGTGGCAGAACCTCACGATGTCGGGGTCTGAGCGATAGTTCTTCGAGAGGTGGATTCGCTCGCACGGAACGTCGCCGAACTTCTCGGGGAACTCCAGGATGTTTCGGATCGTCGCGCCCCTGAAGCGGTAGAGGCCCTGGTCGTCGTCGCCGACGACGCAGACGTTGGAGGACTCGCCACCGAAGAGCAGCGTAAGCTGCTCCTGGATGTAGTTCGTGTCCTGGTACTCATCGATCATGACGTAACGGATCTGGTCGTGGAGCGCGACGAGGACAGAGGGGTTGTCCGTGAGGAGGCGGTACGTCTCGGTCTGGATGGTCGCGAAGTCGAGCCAGTTGCTCTCCTCCAAGATCTCGCGGTAGAGCTTCGAGACCTCAGCGTAGGCGACGACCTCGGGTTCGTCGTCTGCAAGCATCGCGTCGAGGTCAATGAGCTCCTCGGCGAGCGTGTTCGCAACGGTGCAGACGCGCTCGGCAGTGGCCCACGCCCCGCCGCCCGTTGGGAAGTAGTCGAAGTGCTCAAGCTGCTTGAAGCGGTAGTACTTCTGGAACACGAGATACTGCTGGTCGAAAGCGTCGGCGATGCGGTGGTTGCGCCGCACGTGAGCGAACTCGATGTGCTCCTTGATGAGGCGCAGGCAGATGGAGTGGAAGGTGCCGACGTACACCTCGCTCGTGTCGAACTCGAACCCGCACTCGGCGAGCTCGTTCGAGATGCGCGTCACAAGCTCCTTGGCTGCCTTCTCGGTGAACGTAGCAACGAGGATACTGCTCGGTTCGACGCCCTTCTCTTGAATGAGATACGACACGCGCTTGACGAGCGTGAAGGTCTTCCCGGTGCCAGGCCCGGCCGTAATGAGCAAGGGCCCCTCGGTTGTGGTGATAGCGCGCCGCTGATCCTCATTGGCGCTCCCGAAGCTGAACGCGCTCATATCCTTCGACTGACCTCCCTCGCAAGAATCATGCTGCAGAATTGAGAATAAGCAGCTTAGAGCATATGGCTGCAATTCTACCAGAGGGTGCGGACACTAATACGACGTTGTACGACCCCGAGCCGGACACGCGTCAGACGGCTCTCCCCCGTGTGGCCTGCCCCTTCACGCTCATGTTGCAGACATGTAACGCCGCAGCGAGCGCGCCTTTTTTGCGCCAGACAGGTACAATGATGAACACTGTACCGTAGCGGAGCGCCCCGCGCGCGCCGCAATCACGCGAAAGGGTTTCCCATGGCCGAGATCTCGTCCTCCCGTATCGTCATCACCGTCCTTGGCAAGAACCGCCCCGGCATCGTCGCCGGCGTCACCCGTGTCCTAGGCGAGGCCAACGTCGACATCCGCGACATCACGCAGTCCATTATCGAGGACATCTTCACCATGACCATGCTGGCCGACACCGCCGAGTCCAAGCTCGACTTCGCCGAGCTGCAGAAGGCCCTGGCCGAGGCAGGCGAGCTTTCGGGCGTCAACGTGTCCATCCAGCGCGAGGACGTCTTCAACTTTATGTACCGCCTGTAGCGAGCAAGCCGCTGGGGATAGCCTGACGCGCGCATGCCCATGCAAGTCACCCCGATGCGGCCCGGAGAGGAGCGCGCATGGCCTACGACGCCAAGAAAATCTATTACCGCTTCGATGACCACTTGAGCCGCCTTGTTCTGGATTACGAAGCAAGCCGCCAGATTTCGTCTGAGAGCGAAAACCTCTACCACGGCCTGCCGACCGACCCTTATGACGAGGGCCTGTTTGTCGAGCACAATGTCAAGCGCGGCCTGCGCAATGCCGACGGCTCGGGCGTGGTCGCGGGCCTCACTCGTATCTCGGATGTGCACGGCTACAACAAGGTCGACGGAAAGGTCGTGCCCGATCAGGGCAAGCTCACGCTTCGCGGCTACAGCATCGAGGATCTGGTCAACAATGCCCAGGCCGAGAATCGCTACGGCTACGAAGAAGTCGCCTATCTGCTTATCACGGGTTCGCTACCCAACAAGGAAGAGCTCGACGGCTTCTGCGAGCGCCTAGGTGCCTTTAGACATCTGAGCGACGAGTACGTCAAAGAGTTCCCCATGACCACGGTGTCGTCGAGCATCATGAACGTGCTCCAGCGCGCCGTGCTGCTGCTCTACGCCTTCGATGCCGAACCAGACGTGATCACGCCCGAGCACGAAATCGACGTCGCCATTTCCATGCTCGCACGTCTCCCGCGCATCGCCGCCTTCGCACACATGGCCTCGATCGCCAAGCTTCGCGGCTCCGAGGTTCACGTGCCGCACCCCACGCCCGGTCTCTCCACCGCCGAGACCATCCTACAGGTCCTGCGCGGCGGCATGGCGTTCACCCGCGATGAGGCGATGCTGCTCGACGTTATGCTCATGCTGCATGCCGAGCACGGCGGCGGCAACAACTCCACCTTCGCTTGCCGCGTGCTGTCCTCTTCGGCCACCGACCCGTATTCCGCCTACGCCGCGGCTATCGGCTCGCTCAAGGGCCCGCGCCACGGCGGTGCCAATGCCAAGGTCGTGTCTATGCACGAGGACATCCGCGCGCATGTTTCCAACTGGGAAAATGAAGACGAGGTCGCGGCTTACCTGGGTAAGATCCTCGACAAGCAGGCCTTCGACGGCACGGGCCTCATCTACGGTATGGGCCACGCCGTCTACACGCTGAGCGACCCACGCGCCGAGGTATGCCGCCGTTACGCGCGCTCGCTGGCAGCCAAGAAGGACTTGGGCGAAGAGTTCGCGCTCATCGAGCGTATCGAGCGCCTGGCACCCCAGGTCATGCGCGACCACGGCATGACCAAGCCCATCTGCGCCAACATCGACCTGTACACGGGCTTTATCTACAAGATGCTCGGTGTGCCCGAGACGCTCTTTACGCCGCTGTTCGCCGTCGCCCGCATGGCAGGCTGGTCGGCGCACCGCATGGAAGAGCTCTTCTGCGCGCACCGCATCATCCGACCCGCCTACCGCCCGGTGATCGAACCGCTGGAGTACAAGCCGCTCGCCGACCGCTAGGACACGGACCGTTATAGAACTCGAGCGTGGCCAGGGCATCACCGCCCTCGGCCACGCTTTTTATGCCAGCAGAAAGGGCTGCATCGAATGATTTTTTTTTCCGATATGGATGGGACGCTGTTGACGAGCGACAAGCAGATGAGCGACGCCACCTGGTCGATGCTCGACGAGCTCGCACGTCGCGGCATTGAGTTTGTACCGTGCACGGGACGTCCGCTGTCGGGCATCTTTGAGCCCATCCTCGCCCATCCTGCCGTGCACTACGCGGTCTGCGCCAACGGCGCCAGCGTCTGGCAGCTCGACGACGATGTGCCCACCGACGCCTCGCGCGCCACGTGCATCTTGAGCCGTCCGCTCGATTGCGGCATTGCCCATCGCATCCATCGCATCGCCGCCGGCCACGATGTGACCTTCGATATCTTCGCGGATGGGCAGTGCTTCCTCCCCCGCTCGCTCTACACGCGCCTGGACGAATTCTGCGGCGGCGACCCCCACATCGCGGCTTCGCTCAAGCGCACACGAACACCGATCGACATGGATATCGACAGCAAGATCGACGAGGTCGAGACGCTCGAGCGCATCGCCATGTACTGGCACGACCCGGCTGATCGCGACGCCATCGCGGCGGAGCTCGACACGCTCGGAGGCATTGAGGTCACGCGTTCGTACGCCATGAATATCGAGGTCATGGGCGAGGGCGCCACCAAGGGAACGGCCCTCACGTGGCTCTCCGAGCACCTGGGCGAGCGTCTCGCCGACGCCTGGGCGTTCGGCGACAACATCAACGACATCCCCATGCTGCAGGCAGCGGGCCACGGCATGGCCATGATCAACGCCGAGCCCGAGGACCGCGAGGCCGCCGATGCCATCACCGAATACGACAACGACCACGACGGCGTCGCCCGCATCATCATGGCCGCTCTCGCCTAGTCATTGGCCAGTCACTGAGGACGTTCTTGAATGACTAGTCGTTGGGGACACTCTTCGCGAAAAAGCTGCAAGAACTGTCCCCCACTGCCGGCAGAAAAGAAACGTCCCCATCTGCCGGATTAAGCGAGACTCTCCAGCACGCGACGGAGCTCCTGCTGGACGGCGTGGTCGCAGTTACAACCCACCACGCGATCGGCCACCGCCTTGAGCGCGGGACGCGCGTTTTCCATCGCGCAGCCCGTGCCGACAAAGCGAATGATTTCGTAGTCGTTCATCGAGTCGCCAAACGCCATGACCTCGTCGCGTCCAACGTCGTAATGCTCCGCGAGCTGCGCGATGCCCGAGGCCTTCGATACGCCGGGCCGCATGGCATCGATCCACGCGTTGCCCGAAGGCGCAAAAGTAAAGAGCTGACCGAGTTCGCGCTGTAGTACGTAAGCGCTGTCCATAACGGCACCGTCATCGCAAAAGATACTCGCCTTGATGATATTTACGCTGGGATCGGGCAGCTCCCAAATGCGCTCGGCATTGGGAAGGTCCTTATCGACCTCACGCACGAACTTGCACTCGTCATCGAGCAAGAAGGACTTGGTTCGGTCAAAAAGTGCAAGATGCAGATTGGGAAACGTCGCGACGGCCTGAGCGAGCTTTCGAATCGCCAGGTGCGAATACACCTCGCGGTCTACCATCTTGCCGTCGGCGTAGACCTGGGCGCCGTTAGCGGCGACAAAGTCCATCTTGTCGCGAACGGGCGCAAAGAACTCGCACAGGCGATCGTAGCGACGACCTGACGATGCGGCAAAATGCACGCCATGCTCGCGTAGCGCCAAAATCAGTTCGTAGGTCTCGGGAGGCACCTGGCCGTTTTCGTCAAGCAGCGTGCCGTCCATATCGGATGCAATCAGTTTAAACATAGAAAAGCTCCCTTCGGGCTTGTTGGAATCGAACGTGTATCCGATTCCAACGTACCCAAAGGGAGCTCAAATAAAACTCCGCGGGCGTAAACGTTACAAGGACCTGGCAAATAGCTCACACATGCCAGAGGTCCTACGGTCGCGGCGTCAGGCAGCCCGCCAAAGAGCGTCCCCGATGACTAGTCGTTTAAGAACGTCCCCGATGACTAGTCGGCGTAGGTGAAGGTCGTGACGTCGAACATGCCCTCGGGGCGAATGCGGAGCGTCGGGATGACCGGCAGGGGCAGGAAGATGATGCCCATGATGGGGTCGAGCGGCGACTCAATACCCATGGCGCGCGCCTTGACCATAAAGTCGTCGTGCTGCGCGGCAACGTCCTCGGCCGTGCCTTCGCTCATAAGGCCACCGAGCGCCAGCGGAATGCGCGCCACGACCTCTCCGTTGCGCACCAGCACGTGACCACCTTGGCCCACGGCCTCAACGGCGGCCATCATATCGGCGGCGTTGTCGCCCACCACGCACACGTTGTGCGAGTCGTGGCCGATCGTGGAGGCAATGGCGCCACCCGTGATGGTAAAGCCGCGCACCCAGCCACGACCGATGTGCTTGCCGACAAGACCCAGGCCAGCGGGGCCGTCGCCGTCGGCGCCCTCGGCCTGCAGCGACACGCCACGGCCATGGCGCTCGATCAGCATAATGCGACGCAAGTCCTCGTCAGTCTCGGGACGAACCATGCCCGTGATGGCCTTGCCCGGCACCACGTCAATCACGGCCTCGCCCGGCTTAAAGGCATAGTCGAACACGTCGAGCGATAGCTTCGGCAGCTTAACGGAGGCGCGCAGCTCATCGGCAAGGGCCGCAACCTCGGCCATCTCGGGTGCAATCTCGCCCACAAAGGTGCCGTCCTGCGCCACCAAAGCACCGGCGGCATATACGCGATGCGGAGCCGTGGCAAACGTCAGGTCATTGAGCACCAGCAGGTCGGCACGCTTGCCCGGGGCAATCGCACCGCGGAGCTCGTGCGGGTCGCGGCAGCCGTGATCCAGGCCAAACGCCTCGGCCGTGGAGAGGGACGCCATAGAGATAGCGACCACGGGGTCGATACCGGCCTCAATCGCCACGCGGCAGGCATTGTCGATCATGCCGGTTGCAAGCGCATCAGAAGGGGCGCGGTCGTCAGTCGCAAAGCAGCAGCGGCGGGCGCGCGCGGGATTCTCCAGCAGCATCGGCGACAGGTTGGCCAGATCATGGCTGCACGTACCTTCGCGCAGCATCACGTACATGCCGCGAGACAGCTTGTCGAGCGCCTCCTCGGGAATCGTCGACTCGTGGTCGGCGATAATGCCTGCCGCAGCATAGGCGTTGAGGTCCTTGCCGGCAACGAGCGGGGCATGACCGTCGACCTGTTTGGACGGCGTCTGGTTGGCAGCGTCGATACGAGCACAGGTCTCGGGATCGGCCATAAAGACGCCCGGCAGGTTCATCATTTCGCCCAGACCAAAGACATCACCCGGATATTCGGCAAAAAACGCCTGCATATCGGCAGCGGTGATGACGGCACCGGCCTGCTCGTCGGGCAGTGCGGGCACGCACGAGGGCATCATGTACTTGATGGAAATAGGAGCGCGACGACCGTCCTCGATCATAAAGCGCAGGCCGTCGAGCCCCGCCACGTTGGCAATCTCGTGGCTGTCGGCAATGGCAGTAGTGGTACCGCGCGTCGCCGCCATGCGCGCATACTCGGCAGGGCGGATGTTCGAAGACTCGATATGCAAGTGTCCGTCAATAAAACCGGGGGCAAGATAGCGGCCCTGGCAATCGATGACCTCGGTAGCCTCATACGTACCGGCGGCATCGTCGCGACCATCGTAGAGCACACCGACGATCACGCCATCCTTGACGGCAACACTACCGGGCGCTACGCGTTGGCCGTACACATCGACGATCTGCGCGTTGGCAAACAGCGTGTCGACGGGCACGCGACCCTCGGCGGCCTCGATCACAGACCTCATGACCTCAACGGACATACATACTCCTTTAACCGTAGAAAAAAGCTGCGGAGCGGACAGGCCTTCACCGCGGCAAACCAATAGCCATTGTATGCCCAAAAGGAGGCCGCCGATAACACCTCTTCCGCTTAACGGCACACGCCGCTTGGCGCAATGGAGACAGGCTGCTTTGCACCAATGACAAGGAGTGTCCCAAAGTGCCGGCACAAAAGGAACGTCCCCAAGTGCCAACAAAGGGAGCGCCGATGTTTTGGCAACGACAGCGAGCGGGTCGCATTTGAGACAAGGTGACGTGAAACGAAAGGGCGCTGACCTTCTGGTCGCGCCCTTGAAGTTGAACGTCAGATTGTCCAAATGCGGCCCGCGCAGCGTCGTCCGGTCCGCCGTTCGGTAGAACGGCGGAACTAAATCAACTTAAAGCCCTTGCGCTTGCCTACGGAGAGGGTGTCGCCCAGCTTGAGGGCGCTGGGGTCGATGTTGTAGCTCTTGGGAGCCACGGCCTTGCCGTTGATCTTGATGCCGCCGCCGTCGATGTCGCGGCGGGCCTGACCGGCACTGGCCGAAAGACCCAGGTCCTTGAGCAGGCCGGCGAGGTAGATCTGGCCCTCGTCGTTGACGGTCAGCTCAACGTTCTTCTCGGGGAAGTCGGCGAGCTGACCCTCCTTGAACACGCGGTCGAACTCGGCCTGGGCCTCGTCGCCGGCGCCGGCGCCGTGGTAGGTATCGCACAGATCGCGGCCCAGAGCGCGCTTGAGCTCATAGGGGTCGGCAGAGCCGTCGGCCAGAGCAGCGTCGATCTTGTCGACCTCGGCCGGGGTGAGCGAGCTCGCCAGACGATAGTACTTACCGATCATCTCGTCGGGGATGGACATGGTCTTGCCGAACATATCCTTGGGAGCGTCGGTCAGGCCGATGTAGTTACCGTAGGACTTGGACATCTTACGGACGCCATCGGTGCCCTCGAGCAGCGGCATGGTGAGCGCGATCTGGGGCTCCATGCCCATCTTCTCCATGAGCTCACGGCCGGCGAGCAGGTTGAAGAGCTGATCGGTGCCGCCCATCTCCACATCGGCCTTGATCTGCACGGAGTCGAAAGCCTGCATCACGGGATACAGGAACTCATGCAGGGCGATCGGCGTCTGAGACTGGTAGCGCTTGGTAAAGTCATCGCGCTCAAGAATGCGGGCGACGGTGAACTTGGAGCACACCTGCAGCAGACCGGCCAGATCCATCGACAGGATCCAGTCGCCGTTGTGCACGATGGTGGTCTTCTCGGGATCCAGGATCTTCATGGCCTGGCTCACGTAGGTCTCGGCGTTGGCCTCGATTTGCTCCTGCGAAAGCTGCGGACGGGTGGAGTTCTTGCCTGAAGGATCGCCAATCAGCGCGGTACCGTTGCCGATGATGAGGGTGACGTTGTGGCCCAGGTCCTGGAACTGACGCATCTTGCGCAGCGGCACGGCGTGGCCCAGGTGCAGGTCGGGGCTGGTGGGGTCGACGCCGAGCTTGATGTTGAGGGGCTCGCCCTTCTCAAGCTTCTTGCGAAGGTCGGCCTCGGGGACGATCTGCGCGGCGCCCGAGGTGATGATACGCATTTGCTCGTCAACAGACAGCATTGGGTATCCTCCTTTTGCTATAGCACCCTCGCCGAAAACGGCGGTGCTGGAAGTCCATAAACTCTTTTATGATAACAAACTGACGCGACGCGGCACCTACGACAGGAAAATCCTCGTCCTGCCGCATGCGTCGATGGCAACTGGCAGACGTGTACCGTCACGCTCGACCAGATAGCGCACCTGCCGACGGCGCAAGCAGTCACGGCAATGGACCTGCCCCGTCGCATCGGTGGCGCAGACGCCCTCGGCGGTCAGCAGGCAGTGCTCGCACACCATGAGCTCGGGACGGTCGGCGTCGACCGGACCCAAGACGCCGGGTTCGGCCGCCAGCTCGGCAATACGCTCCCTATCATTGCCGAGCAACTCGGCAGGCAAGTATACCCGCCCCGCGCCAAGACCCCGCAGCCAGGCAAGTGTGGCCCGATTGGCGCAGAACACCGGCGCCGCCACGTCGAACGCCGTGCCCAGCTCGCGGGCCGTCGCCACCTGCCCCAGATTGCGGCAGACGACGCACCCGGCACGCTGCATAAGCGCCCGAGTCCGCTCGGTATCGCCCGCGCGGCACACTTCGTCGAGCACCACCGTCGCATCGGACAAATCTCGCTCATCGCGCGGATCCACATCCATCAGTTCCCAGGCAAAGACCATACGAGCAAAAGCCTCATACTTTGACGGCTCCGCCAACTCCGTCGGCACATCGACATCTGCCAGGACGCCCTCAAACGGCAGCACCTCAACGGACTGTTCAACAGGCGCGACCGCATCTGCCTCGGCTCGCATGCGCTCCAACACCGTTGCCGTCTGCCCCAGCACGCCGGCGCTGCGAATCAGATAGACCTCGCAGCCCGCGTCCACCTTACGTTTGCAATGCACGACGATGCGCTCTCCCGCAGCGGCATCCACGGGACATGGCACCTGTGGCCAGCGCTTGGGCACATCGGGACGCGCGTCGGCACCCGGGTAAAATCGGATTTCGAGCGTATCGCCCGCCGCCACGGCGGCATCAAGCTCAACCGTCACCTCTTCGTGACCCACCGCCACCAAGTGGCCCACGCGCACGCCCTGGTTGATCGCGCGCTCAAAGCTCATGAGCTCGGCGCCCGAACGGCCCCAAAGATACGCATCGGTAAAGCCGCGGTTGAACGACCTTCCCAGCTCGCGCTCGAGCGTCGGCACCGCATCGGCATCCCATGTGCCGTCGCGCAGCATATCGAGCGCCCGACGCCACACCCTCACCACGTTAAAGACGTAGTCGGGATTCTTCATGCGCCCCTCGATCTTGAGCGATGCCACGCCGGCGGCAACAAGCTCGGGCAGATGCGCGATGCCCAGATAGTCACGCGGACAAAGCAGGCGATCCCCTTCGACAGCGGCGACACTCTGCCCCGCCTCGTCCACCAAGTCATAGGACAGACGGCACGGCTGTGTGCAGTCGCCGCGCATCGCCGACCGTCCGCGCCGCAGGGCCGAAAACTCACACGCGCCTGAATAGCCAATGCAAATAGCGCCGTGACAGAACACTTCGATGGGCACGCCGGTGGCACAAAGCGTCCCAATCTCCGCCACGCTCAGCTCGCGCGCCGTCGTCACACGCTCAACTCCCAGCTCCTTGGCAGCCAATTGCACGGCGCCCTCGCTATGAGCGCCCGCTTGGGTGGACAGGTGAATCTCGACCCCCGGAATCGCCGCGCGAAGCGCGCAAACCAGCCCGGCATCGGCCACAATCAACGCATCGGCACCCAACGCATGCGCATGCGCCCCCAGCGTCACGGCGGCGGCAAGCTCATCATCGAACACGAACACGTTGAGCGTCACGTACACACGCGCGCCATGGGCATGGGCCACGGCACAACCGCGCGAGAACTCATCATCGCTAAAGCCATGCGCGCTCACTCGAGCGTTGAATCCGTCCAGCCCCGCATAGACGGCATCGGCACCCGCCGCAATCGCTGCGAGCATCTGGTCGAGCCCGCCAGCAGGCGCCAGCAGCTCGGGCAGCGCCACTCCAGCCGCCGCCAACTCGCTTTCGCATTGTCCGCTCGGTTCCATCGGCCGAATCGCCATCGGTAAACTCCTTGCCAAGGTGTGCTTTCACTCTGAAAATTGCTGCCACCCAGCATACACGAGGCCTCGCGTGCCCCGATTGGTTTAATGTGTAATAACTTATGTCCATCCTGCCAGGCATAACACCTGCCGCCTGGCATGACATACCTGGAGGTCAATATATGGGTCCTCGCCAACGACAGGAGCGCGGTCGCTCTAAGACGCATGCCCTTCCCATGATTTTGCTCTCGTTTTTGGGCTTTCTGCTTATCGCGGGCGTAGCGTTTGGCATCGGCATGATCGGCAACGTCAACCGCTGGCTGTCCGATCTGCCCGACTACACCGACGCCAACGCCTATCTGGTCAGCGAGCCCACCGACATCGTCGACTGCAACGGCAATACCATTGCGAGTTTCTACACTCAAAACCGCAAGTCCATCACCAAGGACCAAGTGTCCCCCTACGTGTTGCAGGGCACCATCGATGTCGAGGACGAGCGCTTCTATGAGCATGGCGGCATCGACCTCTGGGGCATTGCGCGTGCATCGGTGGCAACCCTCACCGGCGGCCATGAGGGTGCGTCGACCATCACCCAGCAGCTGGTCCGCAACACCATCCTGCAGGAGGAACAATTCGACTCGACCATCGAGCGTAAGGTGCGCGAGGCCTATATCGCCATCAAGATGGAGGACATGTACTCCAAGGACGATATCCTCATGATGTACCTCAACACCATCTACTACGGCCACGGCGCCTACGGCATCGAGGCGGCAGCCGAGACCTATCTGTCCAAGACCGCCGCCGACCTCACCCTGAGCGAAGCTGCGCTGCTGATCGGCCTTCCCAACTCGCCCTCGCAGTACGACCCCACGGTTAACCCCGACCTGGCGCTGTCCCGCCGCAACAAGGTTCTGGACAACATGCTGCGTCTGGGACACATCACGCAGGAAGAGCACGATGCCGCACAGGCTGAGCCCATCACGCTTAACGTGACAGAGATCTCGGGCAGCGGCGTTAACATCTATTCGCAGCCCTACTTTGTCTCCTATGTCAAGCAACTTCTGGAGCAGGAGTTCTCCACCGACGTACTCTTTAAGGGCGGCCTTACGGTTAAGACCACCATCGACCCCACGATGCAGCAGGTGGCCGAGGAGGCCGTGCGCTCGCAGCTTGACACAATCGGACTCGACGGCTTGGACATGGGCATGGTGGTCATTGACCCCAAGACCGGCTATATCAAGTGTATGGTGGGCGGCTATGACTACGACTCGGACCAGAACCACGTGAACCACGCAACGGCCAAACGCCCCACGGGCTCCTCGTTTAAGGCGTTCACGCTCGCCGCTGCCATCCAGTGCGGCATGGACCCCAATATCACCCTCAACTGCAACTCGCCGCTCCCCCTTAAAAATTCTTCTGCCAAGGTCCAGAACTACGCAAACCAGAGCTTTGGCTCCATTTCGCTCAAGCAGGCGACGGCGGTTTCGTCCAACACCGGCTATGTCCAGGTCGCAGACGCCATCGGCAACAGCAAGATCATCTCGCTTGCCAAAAAACTCGGCATCGATCCCAAGAAAGACAACCTCGAAGACGTGCCCGTCATGACGCTCGGCACTGGCTCTATCTCGCCGCTCGAGATGGCCGCCGCCTATGCCGCCTTTGCTAACGGCGGATACTATCGCCAACCCATCGCCATCACCGAGATCATCTCCCGCAGCGGATCAGCGCTGTATCAGCACACTGACAATCCGCAACAGGCGCTCACCGGCGGTGAGGCCGCAGCCGTGACCGATACCCTGAGCGGCGTTATGCGTGGCAGCGGCACCGGCGCTTCGGGCGCCTTGAGCGTCAACCAGCCATGCGCCGGCAAGACGGGTACCACCAGCGATGTTACCAACCTGTGGTTCTGCGGCTACACTCCACAACTCTCCGTTGCGGTTTGGACCGGCTACTCCCAGGGCGAGATCCCCATCAAAAAGTACGGTGCAGACTTACACCCTTATTCCGCCAACCTGCCTGTCTTCAAGAAATTCATGGATACGGTCTTGGCCGGTAAAGAGCGCGAGGAATTCCCGACCGGAACGGCACCTCAATACAAGAGCAATGACTCTTGGAAGTTCTTTGGCACAGCCAACAAAAAGGAAGAAAAGGGAGACGAAGACGAGGGAGCAACCACCACGACGACCGAGACCACGGG
>OIBE01000370.1_pt1 | contig 13079 bp, 10 predicted proteins | sample 1580961 | NCBI WGS metagenome assembly OIBE01 (sample SAMEA3882550, study PRJEB24775) | human gut metagenome | biome: human-associated habitat; feature: intestine environment; material: feces | place: Netherlands | collected 2009/2010
TCCCGCCGTAGTTGGCTGCCCGGCTCTGGTCAGCACTGTAGAACGGTGCCTGCAAGATGGCCGCTGGGAAGGTGATGTCGTTTCTCTGCGGGTCGTAGCAGGCGTTAACCAGGTTGCCTGGCATCATCCAAACAGTCCGGTCAACCGGCTGGTGGAGCTTCTCCAGGCTGTACTTGATGCTTTCCTGGCTGGCGGCCTGCAGGTTGCTGTAAAGGCTGCCGCCCTCTTCTGCCGGGGTAACCTGGAGGCGGTTGTAGATGTCTTCAATCTTGTCCGGGTAGCCGACCTTCAAGATCAAGGCCTGCAGCTTGGTGATAGCCTTGTCCTTAGTTGCCTGGGAGAGCCAGTCGTTCTTGGCCAGCCGGTCCTCGTAGACCTTCAGCATCCGCTTGATCATGCCCAAAACGTCTTCCTTGGCAGCAGCCCCGAAATAGGTCTGCCCGTAGTAGATGCCGACAACTTCGCTGAAAGTGCTGTTGGCAATCCGGTAGGCCTGCTTGATCCCGCTGGCCAGTTGCGGCTGGCCGGTCAAAGCCTGGCTGAACGGGAAGGCGGCTTCTCTGAATTCTTGCGACAGAGATGAGGCCACGTCATTGATAAACTTAACCAGCATCCAGCCCTTGATTTCACTGAAGCTGGCTTCATTTAAAAGACCTTCTGCCTGGTCCAGGTAGCGGGGTTCCGTGTTGATCAAAACTTCTGGTTCTTCACCAAGGAAGCCTGCTAGGAACTGGCCCATGTCAAAGCTAGTGAACTTGCTCTTGAAGTCCGCCAATGAAATCGGGTTGTACATGGCCGGGTAGTCAGCCCATTCTTCGCTGGACTTGACTACCTTGGCCAGGCGCTGGTCGTAAGCCAGGGCCCCGTCTACATATTCAGCGGCTTTTTCTTCACTTACCCCGGCCATTTGGAAGAGCTTGAGGGTCTGTTCTTTTAACACGCCCAAGAGTTTTTCCGCGTCCGGGCTTTCGTAAGTGGTCGTATCTGGCAAAAAGATGTGGGGACCGCCGAAGTAAACCGTGTTGACCTTGGTGTTCTTCATGTACGCGTCAACGGAGAAGGAGAATGGGAGGTCAAAGCCTTCCTTGGCCAAAGCAGCTGCCGCGCCTTGCAGGTCATTCCAGCTGTTCAAGCCTTCCAGTTTCTTCAAGTCAGCCTGGATTGGTTCTGCCCCGTCAGCGTTCCGCTTGTCAAAGTCCTTGGCCAGCTTGTATAGTTCAACGGCCTTGGCCAGGTTCGGCAAGGACGGAACTTCCTTTTCCCCGCTGGCAAAAGCCGCAAAGTCAGCCATCAGGGTCTTTTCAACGTTTTCAGCGATTTGGTCAAAGCTCCCCATCCGGGACCGGTCAGCCGGGATTTCCAGCTGATCCAGGTAGTCAGAGTTAACGGCCAAATACAGGTTGTCCTGCGGGCGGGCAGTCTTGTCAACGACAGTCGTGTCGCCGCTGCCGCCGCGGACGGCAAATTTATTGTTCAATATTTCTTCCTCCTTGTTTTTCAACTAGCAGTTGTGCTGGCGCAGGTCGCACTGGGCCGCGATTTCAGCCTTGGCCTGGTCAGCTGCTTCGGGCCAGATTGGCTCTAAGCCCTGGTCCTTTAAGAAGCCTTCCCAGTCGGTAAAAATTTCCCCGTCTTCCTTGACGCAGGCCGGAATCCCCGCGCTGCCCTGCTCCTTAGCGTGAGCAAAGGCGGGACTGGCATCCCGCAAGCGCAAAAATTCCTTGAAATCCGGCATGGTGGCGAAAATATTAACGAATTCGTAGCCGATGCCGTACTTTTTAAAACTGGCCTCACAGGCGATGCAGTCCGGACAGATTTTTGTCCCGTAAACCTTAAGCATGTTTTCCTCCTTTTCTCACTATCCTCTTATTTTACCCTTTAACTGCTTCCCTGTTCAATCAAAGTGCGAAAAAATGCTAAAAAATTCCTACTTGAAGAACTGCACCTGGTCCTTCAGCTTGGCTCTCAGCGGCAAGAGGGCCAAAAGGCAAAGGAGGATGCCGCAGCTGGCGACCACAAACATGATCTTGTAGCCGAAGAGGTCGATCAAGGTCCCGCCGAAAAGCGGCCCGAAGGCCCGGCCGACCCCGCTGGCCACCAGGGTCATCCCCTGGTACTTGCCCTTGCTGGAGTACGGCGACATGTCGTTGACATAGGCCGGAATGGCGGAAAAGGCCGTCGATTCACCCAAGGTTAGGATCGACATGGACATGACGAAGCCCGGGTAGGTCTTGGCGAAAATCAAGGTCAGCCAGGACACGGCAAACATGAAGATCCCGAAGTAGATCTGCAGGTAGATGCTCTTGAAGATCCGCGGGAAGCGGGCCAAAATCAGCTGCACGACCACGATGATGCCGGCGTTGATCGTCCATAAAGTTGAGTAAAGGTGGAAAGGAATCCCCAGGCTGACCATGTAAACGGACAGGTTGGACTCCCAGTTCATGTACATCAGCCAGGTCACCCCCAGGGTAATGAAAAAGCCCATGGTCATCCAGAAGTTGGCCTTTGGCATCTTCTCCGCCTTCAGCGGGGTTTGGCCAGTCTTCTTCTGCTCCTGCCGGCGGGCATGGTAGGCCACGATCGGCTTAAACTTGCAGAAGGCAACTAAAGTCCCGATCAAGAAAAGGCAGCTGGCAATGATAAAGAGCAGCTCAATTGAGTAGTCGTAAAGGTAGCCGACAATCAAGGTCCCGATTACCACCCCCAGGTTCTGGGAGAAGTAGAGAATATTGAAGACATACCGGCCCGGATACTTGCGCAGGCTGGTGGCAATGGAATTGACCAGGGCCCCGCTCCAGCCCCCTAAAAAGCCCATACAGACCAGCCAGACCCAGTAAACCGGCCAGCCGTGGAAGAAGGCCATGGCCAACAGGACCAAAGCATTCAGCAGCATCCCGCCCGTAATCAAAGGATAAGGATTGAGCCGGTCAAAAAGCCGGCCGCTGATGATTGACCCCAGCATGTTGGCCGCGCAGTTGCAGAAGAGGACGATCCCGATTACCGACAGGCTGATCCCCAACCGCTTGTTTAGGTAAACGGAAGTCAGTGGCCAAATGAAGCTGGCCCCGATCCAAGTAGCCAGTTGGGCCACGACCAGCCAGGGCAGCGCGATTTCCGGCAACTGGCTCTGTCCTTGTTTAGTTTTCATTTCTCCATTCCTCCTTTTCTAAATTTAATTGCTAAAAATACTCCACGCAATAAGAAAACCACGACTCAGCAAGTCATGGCTCCTCCCTTTATTATAATTCTACAACTCTTTCTTCTTTCCTTGCAAGGCGCGCAGGTCGGTAATATCCTGCAAGACTTCCAAAACGCCCAGATATTCCCCTGCCTTGTTTCTGACCGCTAGGTATTGGATATAGACGAAGCGGCCCCGGACTTCAAACCAGAAGGCATGCTTGTCCTTTCTCCCGCTTCTCAGGTCATCCACGATGGCCTTGACCTTGGACACGCTTTTTGGCATGTGAATGCTAAACAGGTTCATGCCCAGGTCGTTTTTCGAATGGGGATAAAAGCCGCAGCTGCCGCCAAAGTAGCGGATGACGTCGTCCTTGTCCACAAAGACCAGGTCCAGGGGCAAAAGGTCCAGGACGGCCGAGAGCTGCTCATAGCTGAGGCTGCCTTCCGCGAACTCAATAAAGGAGTCCGTCAGGGCCGGCCGGGCTTTTTCCTCCGCCTGCTCGACTTCCACCAGCTTTGGTAGTTTTCGGCTTCATTGCCGCCCAGCTGGCCGGCAAAATCCCCGATCTGGTCATTCCACTTGGCGATCGCCGCCGGGTCGGCTGCCTTTTTCTCAGACAGTTCGTCCGCGGATGACCGCCAGGCTGGCGGACTGGGAATCAAGCAGTAGCCCACCCGGGGCTCGTCTTCCTTGACCCTAAGCCAGTCGGCCGGCGTCGCCACTTCCGTCAAGAGCGGCAGCATGATCACCTCTTCCTTGAAGATCATTTCGGTGACTTCCTTGGCCGCCTGCTTGACCTTTTTGGCCAAAAGTTCTGCCTCGCCCGTTTCAGCCGCCTGCCGGGCCTCCTTGATCCAGGCCCGGATATCATCGTCTCCCCCCCACATGACTTGGGGCGGGGCCGTGATGCCGTACTTGGTCATCAAGGGAAACATGGAGATTTCTTTTCTGGTATAGTGCTTGTCTACTTGGGCCAGGTCTGCCAGCTCCTGCTTGATTTTGGCTAAAAGTTCCGGGGCTGGCTTTGCTTCATACTTGGCCAGGTCTGGTAAAAGGGCATCGTTAACCAGAGAGGTCAAAACGACATTCTCCTGCTTCAAGGTCTGGACCGGGTGGCCGGGCCGGGCAAAAACCTCCCCTGCTTCCTGCTCGCCGATCGATCCCCGGAAGACTTCCGCGTGGACCGTGCACAAGTTCTGGATTTCCTGGAGGTTGAGGCCACCGGCGATCAAGGCCCGCTCAGCTTCCATGATTTCCTTGACTGAGACTGAAGAAAAAGCCTCGTTGAACATGGCCTTGGCCTGGTCAAAGTCCCCCTTGTGGTCATCACTCAGTCACCTCGTATCCCTTCAAGCGCAGCTTCTCCTTGACCTCTTCCAGGTCAAAGCCCATGGCCCGGCAGCCCATCGGCAGGGTCATCAGCCGGCCCACCGTGTCCAGCATGCCCGGAATCTTGATCCGGTTGAAGCCGATCTCGGACATATCTTCGGTAAATTCCGGATACTGGTCAGCGAAAGTCTTGATCGGCTGGTGGAGGTTGATCTCCTTAGCCGCCGGAGCCGGCTCTTCCTTGATGCCCATTGATGCCCAGCTGCTTTTTCGCCTGCTCGCTTAAGCAGTCTGGGGTCCAGACCGGGTACCAGACCAGCTTGATGTCCACCTGCTTGATGGCGGCCAGCTGGCCCACCGCCTGGCGGATTTCCCGGTTGAGGTAGTCGTTTAAGGGGCAGCCGGCTGTGGTCAAGGTCATGGTCACCAGGCAGTTGCCCTCATCATCGATGTCGACTCCGTAGATGAGGCCCAGGTCGACCACATTGACCAGGAGCTCTGGGTCGATGACGGTCTGCAGCTAACCGATGACCTGGTTAACCAAGGCGCGTTTTTCTTCGTTAATTTTTTCCTCGCTAAAAAACTATCTCTGCAGCTTGTCCCAGATGACCGGGTGCAGGTCCGGGGTCTTGAGGGACTTCTGCACGTCAATGATCCGCTGGTTGCTGGACCCTCTGAACTGCAGGGTTAGGTCCTTCAAGTTGTCCATAAAGCGGCCGTCAACCAGGATGTCTAGCTTCTTGAGCATTTCCACCTTGTCCGGGGTCTCCTTTAAGAGTTCCTCCCAGGTATAGCCGGACCAGGACCAGATGTCCTTGCTGTGGCCGTATTCGGCCCGGACCCGGTCGATGATCCGGTTGCAGACCCAGGTGTTCAAAAAGGGTTCCCCGCCAAGCAAGGTCAGCCCTTGAACATAGGACTGGCCGATATCCGCGATAATCTGGTCTTCCAATTCCTGGGTGTAGGGACGGCCGTAGTTGAAGTTCTGGGCGGCCAGGTTGTAGCAGCCCGGGCAGTCAAAGAGGCAGCCGGACACGTATAAGGAGCAGCGGACCCCTTCCCCGTCAACGAAGTTGAAGGGCTTGTAGTCGGCAATCTTATGCTTGCTGTAGTCTTCTGAGATCCATTCGCCTGGCTTGGGATTCTTGGGCTGGCGCTTCATCTTCCGGGGCTTGGCCGTCTGGCCGGCATTTTTAGCCTTGTACTGGTTGGCGTCCACAAAGACCGTTTCCCCGCCGACGCTGATCCGGATCAAGTTGTCCCGGACGTCAGGGCCTTCTTGCTGATTCTTGTCTTTCTCTGGCATCTCGCTTCTCCTTTGCTTTCGATAAAAATAGGCAGGAATGATTCCTGCCTATTAGTATAATTCTTTTCGTTTAGTATTGGCTGTTCTTCTGCTTTTCCAGGCTGGCTTCCTCGCTGACCATGCCCAAGCTCATGTGCTTGGCCCGGTGGACGATTTCTTCATGCCGGCCGTGGACCATTGGCCGCTTCAGCGGGTTGCCCAGGTAGCCGCAAGTCCGCTTGACGCAGTCGCAGGTTTCCGGGTTGTGGTTGCCGCATTGCGGACATTCAAAGCCCTTGGCGGTTGACTTGAACTCGCCGGCAAATCCGCATTCGTAGCACTTGTCGATCGGGGTGTTGGTACCCAGGTAGCCGACTCTGTCGTAAGCCCAGTCCCAGACAGCTTCCAGGGCGGCCGGGTTTTGCTTCAAGTTCGGGTATTCGCAGTAGTGGATGAAACCACCGGCAGCGTAGTATGGGTAGTCCTTTTCAAAGTCCAGCTTTTCAAATGGGGTCGGGTGCTTGCGGACGTCGTAGTGGAAGGAGTTGGTGTAGTATTCCTTGTCCGTGATGTCCTTGACCTTGCCGAACTTCTCCGTGTCCAGGCGGCAGAAGCGGTCGGTCAGACTTTCACTTGGGGTGGAGTAGACGCTGTAGTGGTAGTGGTTCGGGTCTTCCTTTTCCCACTTGGCGCAGGCATCATGCATCTTCTTGACCACTTCCAAAGTGAAGGCCTTGGCTTCCGGGTCCTTTTCCCAGTCTGGCCCGTAGAAGACCGTGCCGACTTCGTAAAGGCCGATGTAGCCCAGGGAAACCGTGGCCCGGCCGTTCTTGAAGAAGTCGTTGACGTCGCCGTCATCGCCAACCCCTTGGCCAAAGGCGCCGTATTCATACAGGGTTGGAGCGTTGACCGGCTTAGCTTCAGTGACCTTCTTGGCCTTGTATTCGCAGGCTTGCCGGCCCAGTTCCAGGCGGTCATTGAAGATTTCCCAGAAGCGGTCCATGTCGCCCTGGCTTTCCATGGCGATTCTTGGCAAGTTTAAGGTAACCACGCCCAGGTTCATTCGCCCTGAGTTGACTTCCCGGCCCTGTTCATCCTTCCAGCCTTGCAGGAAGGACCGGCAGCCCATCGGGGCCTTGAAGGAGCCAGTGATGTCAATGATCTTGTCGTAGCTCAAAACGTCTGGGTACATCCGCTTGGTAGCACATTCCAAGGCCAGCTTCTTGATGTCGTAGTTCGGGTCGCCTGGGTGGAGGTTAAACCCCTTCTTCAAGCTGAAGACCAGCTTCGGGAAGATGGCCGTCCGGTGTTCCCGGCCCAGGCCTTCGATCCGGACCTGCAGGATGTCCTTTTGGATTTCTCTTTCAATCCAGTTGGTCCCTAAGCCGAAGCCCAAGGTGGTGAAAGGAGTCTGCCCCTGGCTGGAGAACATGGTGTTGATCTCGTATTCCAGGCTCTGCATAGCGTCGTAGATGTCCTTTTGGGTCCGCTTCTTGGCAAAAGCCTTTACCTTGTCTTCGTCGTCGATGAACTCACGCCCTTCTTCCAGGTGCTTTTTGTAGTCCTTTTCGGCAAAAGGCGCCAAGACTTCGTCGCAACGGTCAAAAGAGCAGCCGCCGTATTGGCTGGAAGCCACGCTGGTGATGATCTGGGCTACCTGGCTGGTGGCCACCCGGATGGAGTTCGGTACTTCCACGAAGGCGTTGCCGATCTTGAAGCCGTGGTTGAGCATGTAGTCAAAGTCAATCAGGCAGCAGTTGGACATTGGTGAAAGAGGAGTGTAGTCCAGGTCGTGCCAGTGGATGTCCCCCCGCAGGTGGGCCTTGGCGATGTGCTGAGGCATCAAGGTCAGACCAACCGTCTTGCCCACAGTCCCGGCAGTCAAGTCCCTCTGAGTGGCAAAGACGTCAGAGTCCTTGTTGGCATTTTCGTGGACGATGCTTGGGTCCTTGTCGACCAGCTTGGCCAGACGCTGCTTGGTGTCAGTTTCTGCCCGCCAGTCGGCTTCGTCTTCCTGCCGCTTGGCTTCGTATTCCTTGGCTTCATTCAGATAGCCCAATTCGTTCAAGCTGGCTCTGAAGGCAGCGTGGACTTGAACGGCGTCAACCGTGTAGCTGGCCAGCTTGGCGTAAACCTTGCTCAAAACGGCAGCCTTGATTTCGCTGTCTTCCAGGCCAAGTTCATCCAGAACCATTTCTAGCTTGAATTGTTCAAATTTAAATGGGGCGCCGTCGCGCTTGATGAACTTCTTTGGCGCGTTAGCGAAATTCAGGCTCACAGTTTCTGCTGCTGGCTTTAACATGACAATCAACCTCTTATCTCTCAAAAATACCTTGCCTTTTTACATCCAGCCTCTGGGGCTGTTTAAGCGAGTTACCCACAAGAACTAGACTATCTTGTGGATTAAGTGTGGATAACCACCACATCTTGTTTAGTTCATGAGATAAGCATAGCACAAAATACCAGATATTGTGGTCTATACAAAGACCCATTTCTATTAAATGACAGGAGAGAATTCAGTTGTCACGGGACTTGGAGCCCATATATTTTTAAAAAAAGAATATTTTGCTTGAGCAAATATTTTTAGCCTTTTGCCAAAGTCCTTCAAAAATTTAAAAAAGATGAAAAAAGCCCTTGATTTTCGTCAAGAGCTTATAAAAGTATTGGCTATTTATCGAAGTACTGGCCCTTGTTGACCTGGAAGTAGGTCTTGAAGCGCTTGTAGTAGTTGTGGAACATGTACTTCATCAAGAGCCAGCGCTTAAAGGAGCTGTCTTGGTCGTAGAAGACGGTCGTCCCCACCTGGCCGGCATCGATCAGTTTCAAGGCCGCCTGCTTGGCCTCGTTGTCGACCGCGTATTCCTTGAAGATCTTCTCCGGCACGCCCAGCCAGAGCATGTGGCTGCTCTCCAGCTTGTTGGCATAGACGGTCTCCTGGCCGGCCAAGGAGTCTTCAGCGTAGTCGTCAACGTACCACTTGGCCAGGTTGTAGCCGTTCAAGGTCACGTAGAAGCTGGACCGGCCTTGGCGGAGGTTGATTTCAAAGAACTTGTACTGGCCGTCGCGGGCATCGTACTTGATGTCGAAGTTGGCCATGCCGACATAGTTGATCTTCTCCAAGAAGGTCTGGACGGTCTCGTAAAGCTTTTCATCATAGGCCGGCAAAATAGCCATGTAGTTCCCGATTGAATGCGGAGTCGGGTCTTCCAAAAGCGGGTGGCCCAGGCACATCATCTTGACCTGGTGGTTCTTGTCCACATAAGCGTTCAAGACCCGCATGTTGGAGTCGTCTCCCGGGATGAAGTCCTGCAGAATCAAGTCTTCCTTGTAGCCATTGGTGTAGATCTTGCCCACAATATCCTTGAATTCGTCCAGGTCCTTGATGACAAAAGCCTTCTTCCGCCCTTCAAACTGCACGTCCAGCCAGGAAACCGGGTCTTCCGGCTTTAAAGCGACCGGGAAGGGGAAGGGTACATCGGCGTAAGAACCATCCTTGTAAGCGGACATAGTGATGATCTTGGTCTTCGGGTAAGGCAGGCCGTATTCTTCACAGACCTCGTAGAAGCCCTCCTTAGAGATCAGTTTTTCCAAGAGGGCGTAGTCGATATAAGGAACGATGAAGGCCTCTTCCAGCTCCTGCTTGTGCTTGGCCAAAAGCTCTGAGTAACCGTCCCCGCAGGAGATCAAGATCACCGGTTCCGGGTGCTTCTTGTATTCCTTGATCTTCTCGCGCATAACCTTGATGAATTCCGGGTCTTCAGTAAAGCCCGGGTGAACCTCGATGTCAACGATCTTTGAATACCGGGTCGGGGCTAAAGTGGACGCGCCCCAGGCCTGGACCTTGATCCCGTAAGCCTCGTGGAAGGACCGGGCCATCCCGTAAACATTAATGTCGCTGCCTAAAAGAATCGGAGTAAATTGTTGCATGATTGTTGCCAGATTTCTATTGGATTGTAATTTTTTGGATGAAAAAAGTCCCTACCTATGTTAGCACGTTTAGGCAGGAACTGAACTGTTTGCTTATGAATTTTCGCTGATCCGGTAGCGGATGGCCTTGGCCTTGCCCCGCTTGAGAACCAAGCCGCTGTTTTCCATCTGCCGCAAGAGCCGGGTCGCCGTAGCTGGGCTGACCCCTAAGAGCTCCTCAATATCGCTTCTGATAAATTCCCCATGCTCTTTGCCAAAAGCCAAAACGGTTTCTTCATTGCCAGTTGCCCGGGCCTTTGGCTTGGGGGCTGGGCTAGGGGAAGGAGCAGGTGTTACCGCCTTTTTGACTGGTTTAGAAGCCGCTTTAACAGCTGCCTGGTAATGGGGCAGGACCACCTTAAAAGAGCTGGGAGCGGCTAAAATCTGGGGCGCAAGGCGGCTGCCCTTGTAGGCACTCTTGATTCTGGCTAACCCCGTTCCGTAGGATTCCACCAGCTTCAGCTGGTAAAAGAGGTCAGCCAAGCGCTTGTTCCGGCAAACTGACAGGCCCAGCTGGATGTCTTCCAGGGTAATCCCGGGCATGAGGCCGCCAAAAGAAATGAATTCCACCCGGTCTGTGTATAAGTTGATCAAGCTGCTGGCCGGGTTGCTGTAGTCCCTGTGGATAATCGCGTTCATCAAGGCTTCCCTTAAGGCCTGCTTGGGGTAGGCTGGCCGGTCTTCCCGGTAAAGGTCCTTAATCTGGCTCTCTACTGGGTTGTGCTTTTCCAAAAAAGCGTAGACCTGCTGGAATTGAGCGGCCAGGGACCCGGTAAACTCCTGCCGGTCCAGGAATTCATCCTGGTCTGTCCCCTTAAAAACAGCGCACTTGATCGTGTAAGGGCACTGGTCAGAGACCAGGAGGTCGAAATTACTGAACTGGAGGATGCCGAACTGGCTGGACGGCGGGCTAAAGGGGAGACCCTGCTGGTCAAAAAGGGCCTGCAGGGAGTTGAAGGTCAAGTCCTGGCGGGGAGAAAGCTGGTTTTCAAAGCTGCTGGAATCATTTGGCGTAAGCATGGCGCGCCTCCTTTTTACTGCTTGCAATCTAATCATATTTTAGCGAATCGCGTCAATGTCGTCAATGATTAGATTTGATTGGATTCACTTGATTTGATTCGATTCCCAGGCAAAAAGAAAAGCGCCCGAAGGCGCTCTTGTTAAAGGCTGGTCTGCTTTTTCTCCTGGTGTTTGGCATAGAAATGGTGGGCGACGTAGCAGAAGATCACGAATGGAATCGTCGCGTACAAGGCTACCCTCTGGGAAGGGTCAAACCAGATCAAAAGGCAGGAGGCCAGGCTGGCGATAAAGGCAAACCAAGGCGTGAAAGGATAGAGGGGGGTCTTGAACTTGAGCTCGTCCTCCGTATTCCCTTCTTTCAGCCACTTCTGCCGGAACTTGAGCTGGCACAGGGCGATCGCCATCCAGACGAAGACCACCGCCAAGCCGGAGATGGAAACCAGGACCAGGTAGATCGTGTCAGCCGCGTAGACACTGGTCAAGAGGGAGAAGACCCCACCCAGCATGCTTATCAGCAAGGAGATGGCCGGAATCCCTCTTTTGTTGGTTTTGGCAAAAACAACTGGAATAGTCCCCTCATTGCCCAGGGACCAGAGCATCTGGTTGAGGCATAGAGGCCGGAATTGCCGGCAGAGATTATGGCCGTCAAAACGACGAAGTTCATCAAGTCGCTGGCAAAAGGAATCCCCATCATGTTAAAGACGTGGACGAAGGGGCTTTCGGTAACGCCGGCTTGCTTGTAGGGGATGAGGCAGGCCATGAAGAAGATGGAGCAGATGAAAAAGATGATCAGCCGCCATAAGGTGGTGTGGATGGCCTTAGGCAGGGTCTTTTCCGGTTCCTTGGCTTCCCCGGCCGTGATCCCGATCAGCTCCGTCCCCGAGAAGGCAAAGTTGACCGTGAGCATAGTGGTAAAAAACCCGCCAAAACCAGTCGGGAACCAGCCGTCCTTGGTCAGGTTGGTCAAACCTGGTGCCCCCTGGCTGCCTTTTAAAGGAATAACTCCGACCACCGCCAGTCCCCCTAAGATGATGAAGGCGACGATTGCCGCTACCTTGACGGCCGCGAACCAAAACTCGCTTTCCGCGAAAATCTTGACCGAGAAGAAATTGGAGAGGAAAATCAAAATCATGAAGACCAGGCTCCAGATCCAGACGGGGACAGAGGGAAACCAGTGCCGCATGATAATCCCCGCCGCGGTAAACTCGCTGCCCAGGGCAATAGTCCAGGTCAGCCAGTAGAGAATGGCGACCGTAAAGCCGGTGGCCGGATTAAGCAGGTTCTTAGCGTATAAACGTGGAAGGAACCCGTGTAGGGCATGGCCACCGACAATTCGCCCAGGCAGAGCATGACGGCGTAAACCAGGATCGCCCCGAAGAAATAGGCGATAATCGTGCCGATGGGTCCGGCCTGGCTGATGGTATAGCCTGTTTTTTATTAAAATAAGCAGTAACATGATAACACATGATGGAGGAAAAACGATGGCAGATTTACCAACCCTTCTGGCCCAAGGCCCGGTGACTTTGGACGGGTCCATGTCCACGCCGCTTGAAGCCTGGGGCGAAGACACCAATTCCGACCTCTGGACGGCTAAGGCCCTCGCGGATAACCCAGACCTGGTCTATCGGGTCCACCAGGAGTACTTCAAGGCCGGCGCCCGGGTCACGATCACCGACAGCTACCAGGCCAGCCTGCCGGCCTTCATGAAGCACGGATTAAGTGAGGACGCGGCTCGAGCCTTAATCAGAGAGTCAGCTGCCGTGGCCATTAAGGCCAGAGACGACTTTGAAAAAGAGACCGGCATCCACAACTTCGTGGCTGGTTCAGTTGGCCCTTACGGGGCCTACCTGGCTGACGGCAGTGAATACCGGGGCGACTATGCTTTAAGTCATGAAGAATACGTGGACTTTCACGCCCCGCGGATTGAAGAATTAGTTGCCGGCGGGGTGGACTGCCTGGCGGTTGAGACTCAGCCTAAGCTGAGCGAAGTCAGAGCTATTCTGGACTACCTCAAGGCCAAGTACCCGGACCTGCCGGTTTACGTCAGCTTTTCCTTAAAGGATCCGGCTACTATCAGCGAGGGCCTGCCTTTAACTGAAGCGGTCGAGGAAGTCAGCGCCTATGCCCAGGTCTTCGCGGCCGGGGCCAACTGCTTCAAGCTGGCCTGGACTGTCGATGTGGTGAAAAATCTCCGCGCTTCTAAATTGACAATCGTCGTTTACCCTAATTCCGGGGCCGAATACGATCCTTCTGTTAAAAAGTGGGTCTACCCCCCAGAAGCCGCGGACTTTGGCCAGG
>OIBE01000374.1_pt1 | contig 12903 bp, 10 predicted proteins | sample 1580961 | NCBI WGS metagenome assembly OIBE01 (sample SAMEA3882550, study PRJEB24775) | human gut metagenome | biome: human-associated habitat; feature: intestine environment; material: feces | place: Netherlands | collected 2009/2010
CTCTTTCACGTCACCTTGCTCGCTTAGGGGCGTTTTCGCTGACTTATGCTCAACCGGCGACGTTTCCGCGCTTGTCAAGAGCTTAGTCGTTGGGGACGCTCTTAAAACGACTGGTCATTCAAGAAGGTTCCCAATGACTGACCGCAGAATGGCGTGGATAATCTCCCGTTTTTGGCTCGGTGACGGCCTCAAAGTGGGAGATTATCCACGCTTGTTCGGCAAGTGTCCGAAAATCCACGCTCGTTCCCTTTGGATTGCGTCGCCCGTGGTCGACAGCCGGGCGGCGCCGGTCCGCGTGGCGGCGTATAATCGGCGGCAGATGACTTGGACGTTAGGAAACCATGACCGATAGCATGCAGCAGATGGCGCTCGACACGCTCGGCGTCTATTTTGGCTACACCTCGTTTCGCCCGGGGCAGGACCGCATGGTCGATGCAATCCTTGCCGGTCGCGATGCGCTGGGTGTTATGCCCACGGGCGCCGGCAAGTCCATTTGCTACCAGGTGCCCGCGCTCATGCTGTCCGGCATCACCTTTGTGGTGAGTCCGCTGCTGTCGCTTATGGAGGACCAGACCCGTGCGTTGCTCGCGGCGGGTGCGCGACCCAGCTATCTCAACTCCAGCCTTACCCCGGCTCAGCAAAACACCGTGCTCAAGCGGGCGTGCGAGGGCCGCTACCAGCTTATGTACGTGGCGCCCGAGCGCCTGCTCGAGCCACGCTTTTTAGCCTTTGCACAGGAGGCCGCGGCCGACGGCGGCATTGGCGTGCCGCTTGTGGCCATTGACGAGGCCCACTGCGTAAGCCAATGGGGCCAGGATTTCCGCCCCGCTTACCTGCAGATTCGCGAGTTCATCGATTCCCTGCCGCAGCGCCCCATCGTGGCGGCCTTTACCGCTACGGCGACCGAGCGCGTGCGCGCGGACATTCAGCAGATGCTCGGCCTGCAAAACCCTGCGACGGTGGTGACGGGCTTCGATCGCAAGAACCTCTACTTTGGCTGCGAGGAGATGGGCGACAAGGCCAAGGCCGCATGGGTGCGCGACTATGTGATCGCGCATTCGAGCGAGAGCGGCATCGTGTATTGCTCGACCCGTAAGACGGTCGATGCGCTGGCAGGCGAGCTTGCCGAGGCGCTGGGCCCCAGCGGCATTCGCGTTGGCCGTTACCATGCCGGCATGGGCAACGACGCTCGCCGCCAAAGCCAGCGCGCCTTTATCGACGACGATATCCAGGTGATGGTTGCCACCAACGCCTTTGGCATGGGCATCGACAAACCCAACGTGCGCTACGTGATTCACAACAACGTGCCCGAGAGTATCGAGGCCTACTACCAGGAGGCTGGCCGCGCTGGCCGCGACGGCGACCCGGCCAGCTGCCACTTGCTGTGGAACGGTAACGATTTTCGCATGCGCCGCTTTCTGATCGACCGCGGCGATGCTGCCGACGAGGCGCTCGACGACGAGCAGCGCGCGTGGGCGGTCCAGAATCGATATCGTCTGCTCAGCCAGATGGAGGGCTACTGCAATACCACCGGCTGCCTGCGCGAATACATGCTGCGCTACTTTGGCGACGAGGCCGCGGCCGAGCATGCCGCGGCCGGTACGGGCGGCACCGCCACGGACGAGGCCGAGGGCTGCGGCAACTGCAGCAACTGCCTCACGCAGTTCGAGGTCGAGGACGTCACCGATATGGCCCGCGCCGCCGTGCGCTATGTGGCCACGCGTCCCATGCGCTTTGGCAAGTCGCTCATCGCCGACGTGCTCCACGGCGGCAACACCGAGCGCATTCGCCAGATGCATCTGGACGAGGACCGCGGCTACGGTGAGCTGTCGAACGAATCCGTCGGGCGCATCAAGGACATCATCGGCCAGCTGTGCGGCCGCGGTTATCTGGCAACCTCGCAGGGGCAGTACCCGGTCGTGGGGCTGGGCCCGCGTGCCGCCGAGGTCGAGGATGAGGCGTTTGCCTTTACCGTTAAGCGTCGCGCGTCCAAGCGCAAGGCCTCGGCCCGCGCCCGCCGTGCGGTGGATCTGCTGCGTGAGGAGGCCGAGCTGGATCAGCGCCCGCGCGTGGGCGACGATGTCGAGCTGTTCGAGTGTCTGCGTGCCCTGCGCAAGGAGATTTCGACCGAGCTGGAGATGGCGCCGTACATGGTCTTTTCCGACAAAGCCCTGCGTGGTCTGTGCCGCCTACGCCCGCAGACGCGCGACGAGCTTATCCAGGTCAACGGCATCGGCGAGAAAAAGGCCGATGCCTTTGGCGAGCAGTTTATGGCGGCGATTGAAGAATTTGAGTCCGAGCATGCACGGAATGGAGCATAACGATGGCATCCGACAATAAAACCGAGCGCACTGAGGTGTCCGCCGTGCCGCTGTACCAGCAGGTTATGGACGACCTAAAAGGTGAGATCGCGCGTGGCGTGTACGCATCCGGCTCGCGCATTCCTTCCGAGATGGAGCTCGCGAAGTACTACGGCGTGGGACGCATCACCGTGCGCCGCGCCATCGAGGAGCTGTCGCGCGCGGGGTATCTCAACCGCCAGCAGGGGAGGGGCACGTTTGTGTGTGCGCCCAAGCTTAAGCGCAAGATTGTCCAGAAGGGTGACGTTCAGAGCTTTTCCGAGGGTTGCGCTGCCAACGACATGGCGGCCGGAGCACGCCTGGTGTCGCGCACGGTGGTTGCGGCGACGCGCGAGGACGCGGCGTTTTTTGGGGTGGAACCCGGCTGCGAGCTCATCGTTGTCGAGCGCGTGCGCACGGCAGACGGCGTGCCCGTCATGCTCGAAAACAACGCTTTTGTGCTGGCTGACCATCCCTATCTGCAGACGCTTGCCGACAAGGATCTCACGGACAATTCCATCTTTGCGCTCGTTGCCGAGCATTCGGGCCGCGCGCCGCTCAAGTCCGACCCCTGTACTGTGGAGATTGCGCTTGCCGATGCTCAGGCGGCCTCGCTGCTGGAGGTGCCGGTCGGTGAGCCGCTCTTCTATATGGAGGCGTACTTTACCGATGAGGACGAGCGGCCCTTGCTGCTCGGACGCCAAAAGATCGTGGGCTCGCGCTACGTGTTCGACATCTAACGTCCACAGATAGAACGATATAGAACAAATTTGGTGAGATGGCTTCACGGGCGTCGTCATGCGTGCTATAAATAGGACAACATAGAACGACCGCAGGTACGAGCTGACGTCGTTCAAAACCGCCACACAAGGAGGAGTATCACCATGAACGCACACGATCTGATTCAGGAAATTATCGAGCGCAAGGGCAAGATTGAGAATGTCTTTTGGATCGCCTGCGGCGGTTCGATGATCGACCTGATGCCGGCCAACGAGCTGCTCAAGCGCGAGGCAACCACGTTTACCTCGACGGTCTACACGGCACGCGAGTTTTGCCTGATGGCCCCCAAGAGCCTTGGCGAGAAGTCGCTCGTCATCGCCTGCAGCCATAGCGGCAATACACAGGAGGTCGTCGACGGCTGCGAGATGGCGCTGGCCGCCGGCGCCGAGGTCGTGGCCATGACCGACTGCGAGGGCTCCAAGATCGATAATGGCAAGTGGACCACCTGGGTCTATCCGTGGGGCGAAGGCGTGCCGCAGGCCGAGGTACCGCAGGGTATCGGCGCTCTGATCGCCGCCGAACTGCTTGACCAGCAGGAAGGCTACGAGGCACTCGCCGACATGTATGCCGGCCTTAAGCAGATGGATGCCCTGTTGCCCGCTGCCCGCGAGAAGGTCAACGCCGAGCTGGGCGATTGCTTTGCCGAGCTCTGCCAGCAGCATAAGTTCTTCTATATCCTGGGTTCCGGCCCCAACTTTAGCCAGACCTATGCCATGGCCATTTGCTCGCTCATGGAGATGCAGTGGCAGCACTGCTGCTATATCCACTCCGGCGAGTACTTCCACGGCCCGTTCGAAGCCACCGAGCCCGGCGTGTTCTACTTTGTGCAGCTCGGATCGGGCGAGTGCCGCCCCATGGAGGAGCGTGCGCTCGCGTTCCTCAACACGCATACCGATACGGTCATGGTGCTCGACGCGCTCGAGTACGGCGTGGGCGACGTGCCTGCCAGCGTGCGTTCGTACCTGGAACCGATCTTCTTCTACAACATGAGCTGCGAGCTGCGTGCCGCTCGCGGCAAGGTATTCGACCACAGTCCCGAGGTTCGTCGCTACATGGGTATCGAGCAGTACTAGGTACCGGGAATTATCTTTTTTGACGGGGTCTGCGCTGCGCGCGGGCCCCGTTTTGCGTTGTGGCGGCCGGATTCGTGTCTGCGCGAAAACGAAGGTGAATACTTTTCCGCGAAGTGAACGACCTGTTTTGAGCCCCTGAAGCATCCACACTTTTTGGCGGCAAAACCGCAGGAAAAACTCGACGAAACCGCAGGAAACAGCGCCTGAAAAATGTCGATGCTTCGGGGGTCCAATTTTGCTCGTTCACTTCGCGGAAAAGTATTTAACTTCGATTCGTATGGGCACTGCGTGAGTCAAAAATGCGGGCCGCTCCGGTAGTATTCCGGCGCGGCCCGCTTTGCATGGCGTCCGTATGAGTGAGGTGTCGCGTTAAGCGGCGGACTACTTGGCGTCGTAGGCCTCGGCGTCCCACCAGTCGAGCTGGGCGATGTTGTCGCGGATGTGCTGGCAGCTCTTGTGGAAGCCCTCGAGTTCGTACTCGGAAAGGTCCAGCGTGTAGACCTCCTCGACGCCCTCGGCACCGATCACGCACGGCAGGGAGGTAAAGATGCCCTCCTCGCCATACTGGCCGGTCATAAGCGTAGAGGCCGAAAGCACGGCGTGCTCGTTGTGCAGCACGGCGGCGCAGACGCGCGCGGCGGAGTTGGCGACGGCGTACTCGGTGCACTGCTTGCCCTGGTAGGTCACATAGCCGCCCTTGCGAGCGAGCTCCTCGACCTCCATGTGGTCGAAGGCGTACTTGTCGGGGTTCTCGGCCTGAAGCTCGGTGAGGCTCTTGCCGGCGATGGTTGCGGCCTTAAAGGCGGCCAGTTGGCTAAAGCCGTGCTCGCCGATCATGTAGGCGTCGATGGACTTGGGGCTCACGCCGACCTTCTTGGAGATCTCGGTGCGCAGGCGAGCGGAGTCCAGACCGCAGCCCGAGCCGATGATCTTCTTGGGATCGTAGCCGGTCAGGTGCCACAGCTCGGTGCACACGACGTCGCAGGGGTTGGAGATGCTCACGAAGATGCCGTCAAAGCCGGCGTCGACGATGCGCTTGGCAAAGGTGCGGGCGGCGTCGGTGGTAAAGAACAGCTCGCCGTCGCGGTTGCCGGCGGCCAGCGCGACCTTGCCGGCGGCGTTGACGATGACGTCGCAGCAGGCCAGCTCCTCGTAGTGGTCGTAGCAGTTGACGATTTTGGTGTTGTACGGGACAAACGAAAGGGAGTCGCGCAGGTCCTGGACCTCGGACGTCACCTTGGCCTCGTTGATATCGCACAGGTACAGCTCGTCGGCAATGCCCTGCATAAGCAGGCTGTTGGCGACATGTGCTCCTACGTGGCCCTGGCCGACCACACCGATCTTACGCGTCTGGTACATATACGTATCCTTTCGGCCGAGTTTTTCGCGTCGAACCATTGTAGCTTCCTGCCGCCACTTTGCCAGGCTAAAGCGCGGTAGATTTTTGGGACATGCCTTAATCTCTACTTTTGGGGTGATTTGGGCCGCTGACGGCATCGCTGGGCGATGTGCTCGCGCGGATGGGGCCGCTCGTTGTACCATAGCTGCAACTGACTCATAAGGAGCATCTATGCCCATTCGCATTCCCGACGCCCTCCCTGCTGCCGCGCAGCTCGAGAGCGAGAACATCTTTGTCATGACCGAGTACCGCGCGCTGCACCAGGACATCCGTCCGCTGCGCGTGCTCATCCTCAACCTCATGCCCACCAAGATCGCCACCGAGACGCAAATCATGCGCAAGCTCTCCAATACGCCGCTGCAGGTGGAGGTGGACCTGCTGCGCACCAAGACGCACGAGGCCACGCACGTGAGCGCCGGCCACCTGGAGACGTTTTACCGCACGTTCGACGACATCCGCGACATCCACTACGACGGCCTGATCATCACGGGCGCGCCGGTGGAGCAGATGCCGTTCGAGGAGGTCGACTACTGGCCCGAGCTCTGCCAGATCATGGATTGGTCCACCACGCACGTGCACTCTACGCTGCACATTTGTTGGGGCGCGCAGGCTGGCCTGTACCACCATTACGGTATCCAGAAGTACGACCTGCCGGCAAAGGCGAGCGGCGTGTTTGAGCATTATCTGGTGAAGCCGCAAAGCCCGCTGGTTCGCGGCTTTGACGACCGTTTCTATGCCGTGCATTCGCGCAACACCGATGTGCGCCGCGAGGACGTGGAGGCCGAGCCGCAGCTTGAGGTCGTGGCCGTGTCCGACGAGGTGGGCCTGTATATCGTCAAGTCGACCGACAGCCGTCGCTTCTTTGTCTTTGGCCATCCCGAGTACGATACCGATACGTTGCGCCTGGAGTACGAGCGCGACGTGAAGCGCGGCCTCAACCCTCAGGTGCCGGCGCATTACTTCCCGGGCGATGACCCCACCGCCGAGCCGCGTAACGTCTGGCGCAGCCAGGCTCAGCTGCTCTATACCAACTGGCTTAACTACTACGTCTACCAGACCACGCCCTACGACCTGGCCCGCGCCGGCGAGGAGCACTAGGCCGTCGGGAAGTGCGCCAGCCGTTAGGCGCTGACGATGTGGGGTAGCGGCAGGTCGTGGGCGTCGATGGGGACGTGGTCGACACGCTGCTCGTCAAAGGCGATGCCGATGATTTGGCATATGGGTGAAAGCACGGGCAGGTAGCGGTCATAGCAGCCGCCGCCGTAGCCCAGGCGCGCGCCGGTTTGGTCGAAGGCCACGAGTGGCACGACGATCATGTCGAGTGCTTCGGCAGGCACGATAGGGAAGTGGTTGCTGTCGATGTCCGTGGCCGCAAAGGCCCGCGTGGGGTGGGCGATAAACGGAGCCGCGGACGCATCGTCGGCGGCAACTGCCCGCATGCACATGCGCTGGCCACAAGCTGCGGCGTCTGTTGCCGAGAGTATACACGGATAGGCCACGCGCCAGCCGCGTTTGGCGGCCGCTGCGGCAAACGCGGCAGGGTCGACTTCGGAACCCATGGCGGCATAGGCAGCAACGGTGTGCGGCGCCGCGGCATCCAAGCGATCCAACAGCTCAACAAGCCGCGCACAGATAACGGCGGACTTCGCCGCCCGCACATCCAAATCAATCGCATCGCGCCGAGCAATCGCCGCCCGTCGCAGCTCAACCTTATCCATCCCAGCCCTCTCTCCCAAACCTACCAAAAAGGGACAGGTTTATTTTGGCAGGTTTTATCTGGGCAAACACCCAAACCACCACATAAGTCATCGCAAAGGGGGCAGTTCATGAATCCCCTTCGTGGTGGTTTTGACGAAGAGCGGGTGTTCGCGGCGGTTTGTCTCGATCTGTAACAGTAGCTCGGCAAAATCGGATCTAGATGTTACAGATTGAGACAAAGGGTCGGCGCCATTCGGAAACGTCTCGATCTGTAACATCTGGAGCCAATATTGCCGCCTAGATGTTACAGATCGAGACAAACTGGTGGGACGGGGTGAGCTGCCCCGCCCAAGCAGCGGCAAAAGAAAAGGTAGATTTTCAGGCATGTCCTAAAAATCTACCTTTGTGCATTAGCCCAGCAGGTCGACGACGTTAAAGCCGGCGTTGCTCTTGGCGATGACGTCTCGGCCGCCAAAGACACAGGTTGGCGACTCGGCTGCGATGCGCGTCACGTCGGCGCCGAGCGAGCGAAGCTCACCGGGCGTGGCGGCGAGCATCTGTGCGCGGCGCTCCTCGCGTGCGTGCGGATCGAGCCCGGCCAGGTAGGTCGTGTTGCGGCGCTTGGTGAGCGCGTACGGCTTCACCGGCGCGTCCATGCCGCTCACGCAGCTCACGATAAAGCCTTCAAAGGCGGCCTCGTCGGGCTCAAAGTTGCCGAGCCATGCGCCCGCGCGTTCCACGCGCTCAATCGAAGGATCGACCGTTGGGTCGCGGTAGGTGTAGAACGCCGCCTGACGCTCGCCGGCCGCGCGGAATCCGCAGCCGTACGCACCGCCCTTCACGCGGATCTCGTTCCACAGGTAGTCGTAGGAGAGCGCGTTGGCGGCAACCGCCCAGGCGCCCGTCACGTCGATGCCCAGGCGACGCGGGTCGCACGCGCTTGCCGCAAAGCAGATGTCGCTGGGGATGACAAAGGCCTCGTGGCGGTCGCACGGCGCCGGCACCACGAGCGCGTCGCGGCCGGCATCGGTGCTGTCGCCAGCGTCCAGCCCCAGGTTGCCCGCGGCATCCCAGTACGCGTCAAAGTCCTCGTCGCTGCCGGTAAAGCTCGCCATGCAGCCATCGGCCACAAAGATGCGGTCTGCCAGCGCGGCAAGCTTGGCGCGCAGGTCGTCCAGTCGCTCGTCAAAGTGCTCGAGCAGATCGCGCAGGAACAGGTAGAAGTCCACGCCCGAAAGCTGCTCGCGCACCACGGCCGAAGGCGAGCTGTAACTCATCGCGCGACCCAGCGCCGCCGAGTGTCCGTTGTTGATAAAGCCCTGCTCAAGCCCAATGCGAATCTGCGTGAGCACGTCGCGCACGCGGTCGGCGTCGGCATCGAGCAAAAGCGTGCTCGACCACACCTCGCGCGGCAGGCTCGCCAGCGCATCGATCTTCTCGGACAGGGCGCCGGCGCTCACCAGCAGGTAGGGGCGCACGCCGTCCACGTCGGGTTGGGTCATGACCTCGGTCGTAAAGCTCAAAAAGCCCAGCTTGCCGGCAAGCAGGTTGTCGAGCTCCTCGGCCGAATGCTCGCTCGTGGGCAGCTGCTTGAGCAGGCGGCAGAGCAGCGTCACATAGGGCAGGTCCTCAAACGCGACGCAGCTCAGGTCGAAGTACTGCATGGCGTAGGCCAGGCGGTTGGTGGGAATGTCATGGCGCAGACAGGGGATGGGCGCAGTCGTGTCCACGACCAGCGGCGGCTCGGGGCGCGCCTCGCCAATGTCGGACACACGCAGGCGCGGCAGCGTAGCCTTGTCCTCGGGCGTGTCCTCGGCCTCCTGCGCGGCACGCAGCACGGCCGTGCGCTCGACCACATCGGCCAGCTCGGCATCGGTCATGGCGTCGCGCTTGGCTGCCAGCTCGGCAGCTTCGGCGCCCTCCGCACCCTCGGCAGCGTCCACTGGAACCAGTTCGACCAACGCCATGTGGTCGTTCTGCAGCACGAGCTCGCGCAGCAGGTCCTCAAAGTAGCTGCCGTCCAGCTCGCCACGCAGCTCCTCGTACACCGGGCCGTACTTGAGTGCCAGCGTCGCGGCGTCGTCATCGTAGAGCCAGGTGCTCAGCGCGTCGCACGCAATGGCCACGCCGTCGGCGATACCGTAGTCGCGCTGGCGCAGGTCGTATTCGTTGCTGCTGATGATGGCTTCCAGGCGCTCGCGCGGAACGCCGTGCTCGCACAGGTCGCGGCAGGCGTCCTGGAACACGCGGCGCAGCTCGCGCGCCACGCCGGGCTGCGCGTTTTGCAGCATGATGAGCTCGTAGGGCTGCAGGCTCTCGGCCGCGGTGTAGCTCACCACGTTGCCGCCCAGGCCGGCGGCCAGAATGGCCTTCTTAACTGGTGCCTCGTTGGAACCCAGCAGCGCCTCGAACAGGATGTCCGCCGCGATCGTGCGCTTGCGGTCGAGTGCGTTGCCCAGCACAAGACCCAGGCCCACCAGGGCGTTCTCGGGCGTGGTGGCCATCTCGACGCGCTTATACTCGCAGGTCACGGGCGCCTGCACGCCCAGCGGATTGGGCGCCAGCGTGGACGGGTCCTCGCCGGCGGCGACGGCTGCGTCCATGCGGCGGCTCGCGGCGCTCGGCTGCGACAGATAGCGCTCGTCCAAAAAGGCCAGGGCGCGGTCCACGTCCAGGTCGCCGTAAAGCGTGATGTAGGAGTTGGAAGGATTGTAGTGGCGCGCATGCGTATCCAGGAACTGCTCGTAGGTGAGCGCGGGAATCGCGCGCGGGTCGCCGCCGCTCTCGTGCGCATAGGCGGTGTCGGGATAGAGCGCGGCGTTGACGGCGTCGTCCAGCACGCTCATGGGGTCGGACAGCGCGCCCTTCATCTCGTTGAACACCACGCCGTTATAGCGCAGCGTGCTCTCGCGCAGGCTCGCGGCGCTGCCCTCGCCCTCGGCGCCCTCCGGCAGGTCCAGCTCGTAGTGCCAACCCTCCTGCTCAAAAATGGTGGGCTTGGTATAGATGGCCGGGTTGAACACCGCGTCCAGGTACACGTCCATCAGGTTGTACAGGTCCTGCTCGTTGGTGGTGGCAACGGGGTAGATGGTCTTGTCGGGGTAGGTCATGGCGTTGAGGAACGTCTGCATGGAGCTCTTGATTAGATCGACGAATGGCTCCTTGACGGGGAACTTGGCCGATCCGCACAGCACCGAGTGCTCAAGAATATGGAACACGCCGGTGGAATCGGCCGGCGGCGTCTTAAAGCCAATGGCAAAGGCCTTGTTTTCGTCGTCGCACGCCAGGTACAGCAGGCGAGCGCCCGAGGCGGTGTGGCGCAGCACGTAGGCGTCCGAGTCGAGCTCGGGCACGGTCTCGCAGCGCTCGACGGCAAAGCCATGGCAGGTGGTGCCAGGCGCCAGCAGCGCGGCGGCAGCGGCGCGCGGGTCGGTTGAGGTAGTGGGCATATGCAGTCTCCTTTGACGCCCCAGCGGGGGCGAATCGAGTCGAATCCTCGAGAGTATACCCATATGGGGCCGCGGCTCTGCGGCGAACTGGAGACGATGTGGGTGGACTAGCCTAGCTAGGTTGATAACGAATGCCGCGGGTGGCCGCTGCATCCCGCTAAAGTGAAATAACACCCCGTTTACCGAATCATTTAGGAAATATATGGACTCCTAAAAAGTTCTAATACAATATAAGTCATCTATCTATAAGCTGCTGATTCCTTGCAAAGGTATGGTTGATATGGTTGAAGCAAATAGCGCTATCCCCCTGTACAAACAGATTGTTCGTGTGCTTTCTGATTCGATCGCCAACGGCACGTACCGCCCGGGAGATAAGCTTCCGACCGAGGCGGAGCTCATCGAGCAATTTGGCGTGAGCCGAATAACGGTTCGCTCCGCAATTAAAGAAATGGAAGATGCTGGGCTTGTTGAGAGGGCCCGCGGCAAGGGCACGTTCGTTTCGTCGGACACACAGATGTATGCCGCGGACGACCGTGAGAGCTTTACCCATTCGTGCCAGCTTGCTGGAAAACAGGCGTCTACCAGGGTTCTCGCAATGGGCTGGGACTTCCCAAGCCTGCGAGACGCGAAGTTCCTAGGCGTAGACGATACCCAAAAGGTATTGCGTAGTCGTCGTCTGCGCCTTGTGGATGACAAGCCCACGATGCTGGAAACCAATAGCTATTCCGCTGCGCTTTCTTTTTTGGAGCATGAATCCCTCGAGGATTCGCTGATGGCGGTACTCGATCGCCAGGGGATCAAGATGGGCCCCAACACGCGTACGCTCGAGGTCTGCTATGCGAGCGAGCTCGAGGCGGCATACCTTAACGTGGAGCTGGACTCTCCGCTGCTTCTGTTTGTCGATAGACGTTATGCTCCAAGCGGCGAGCCGCTTTTCATCTCCCGTCAGGTGTACTGCACCGAGCGACTGAAGTTCTATCTGTAAGCAAGGGCGGCCGTTCTGTAAAAGGAGCGGCCGTTTTACCGACCAATTGTTACCGTTCGCGGAATTAGAGAATTAACGCACCGCAAAAAGGAAATTGCTAATATACTTTGTTATGACAATATAGTACGTCTTATTGATATTGGAGAACTATGAATAAGATATTGCTAGCGAGTCATGGTTATCTCGCCCAAGGTATGAAAAGCTCTCTCGAGATCCTGATGGGCGCCAACGACCGAATCGAGTGTCTGTGCGCCTATGTCGATGACGACACGAGGGATGTCGCAGCGCTTATCGATGCTTGGATGGAGTCGAAGGATCCGGCCGACACGTGGTTTGTCGTAACTGACATCTTTGGCGGTTCCGTAAACAACGAGTTCATCCAGAGGCAGGCCGCCGGATCGTTTACGTTGATCACCGGAATGAACTTGCCGCTGCTGGTGGAAATGGCTACACAGCTGGACTCCCTGGATGCAGACAAGGCCAAAGCTGCGGTCGAGGGATCACGTTCGTTTATCATGCTTTGTGAGGCGGCGGACATGCTTGCCGATGTCGAAGAAGAAGAGTTCTAGTTAGTTCTGGTTCGAGCCCTAGCTAAGGGCCACGCCTGTCATTACCTTTATTACGTGTGGAGATGATTTTGATGATTAAGCTTACGAGAGTTGATTACCGATTGATTCACGGCCAGGTCGCCATGTCTTGGACGCATGCGCTGGATGTCGATTGCATCCTGTGTGCCAGCGATGCCGTGGCAAAAGACGACATGAGGAAGGCGGCCTTGAGGCTCGCCCGCCCCAACGGCGTTAAACTCGTCATCAAGGATGTTAACGCTGCTATCGAGGCGCTCAACAGCGGCGTCACCGACAAGTATTCGCTGTTTATCATTGTCGAGACGATCGAGGATGCCTATCGCCTTGCTAAGGGTTGCAAAGACATCAAGGAGATCAATTTGGGCGGAACTCGAAAGTCTCCCGAGACCACGCTTCATCCGACCCCCGCGATCTTTGCGACCGAAACCGATGCCGAGCATATCCAAGAGCTTGTCAACGATGGCGTGGTTATCGAAATCCGTCAGGTTCCCAATGACTCAAAGGTACTTGCCAAGGACGTTTTCTAGCTGGAAACATGCCATTGTCTAGCATTTATTAACTAGGTCCTCCTTTCGTTAGCCCGCCGATCATTT
>OIBE01000382.1_pt1 | contig 12699 bp, 15 predicted proteins | sample 1580961 | NCBI WGS metagenome assembly OIBE01 (sample SAMEA3882550, study PRJEB24775) | human gut metagenome | biome: human-associated habitat; feature: intestine environment; material: feces | place: Netherlands | collected 2009/2010
GTTATACTGTTTGACTGCCGGATGGTTTGCTCCAAGCGGCGAACTCTCCTCTAAAAACTTCATACGGACATCCAGCTTTGAAGCCTTTCCCGGTTCCTTGACCTCTGCTTCTCCAAGCAGCTTCAAAACTGTCTCAAAGTTTCGCTTTGCAGGCTGCACCTCCAGCCACACATAATAGAAAATTGCCTGTAAAAACAAGCCTTCCGCTTTCTCCCAGAACGGATCACTCGGTGTTGAGCCTTTTGGTGTGGTATTACTGATAAGATTGGTAATCAGCTTCACCACATCAGTTTCCTCTCTGATATAGGAAAATGGATTGTAACAGTCTGATTTATCCATCTCCAAAAGATTGATAACTTTTACATTGTACCCGTTATCCTTTAACATCTGCCCACAGCTTCTTAATATCTCTCCCTTTGGATCGGTACAGATAAAAGAACAGTTATGCGGCATCTGCATAAGATTCGGTTTTACTTCATAAAATGTCTTTCCTGCTCCGGAACCGCCGCAGATAAGTATATTTCCGTTGAGCTTCAGCCTTCGGAAATCCAGCGACATCTTCACATTCTGACTGAGTATCCGGTTGAAATTCTCATCTTTATCCGCCAGTATCTTATTGACCTGCTTCGGATTTTCAAATCTTGCTGTACCATATTCTTTGCCGGGCATATAGTTTCTCTGGCTGGTGTAATACATAATAATAGCCATTGCATAGATACATAATGCAATGGCTACTGCGTTTACTGTATTTGAATTGTAATAATTGGCAAAAGGAACTGCACACACTTCATTGAACCTGTTCATAAAGTCATTAAAGGCAATCCCTTCTGTCCATGCACCATTTATCAGATAACCAAGATACCCGGATAACACTGCACCCACTAAAATAAATATCAGTGACGGTTTTTTCTTCGTTGTCTGCATAGGCTCCTACCTCTCTTTTCTGGTAGTAACCGTTTTCTTCTTTGTGGTCTTTTTCTGTTCTTTCTGAACCTTTTCATATCGCTCCCTGACAGATGATTCTACCTTATCATAATGCGTATAAAGTTCGTCTCCCTTTTTCGTAGTTACCACACGGTTCTGCTCATCATAGAGTTTGTAATCCTTGCTGGTATCAAGGAATGTGAGCATTGTCTTTCCATTATGGATATCCATAACGTTCTCCTTATGCAGCCACACATATCTGACATCTTTTCCCCATGTTCCCGGAACTCTGGTCTTTACTGCATGGTCGTTTTCTTCTGCAATAAGTTTCTTACTGATCGTAACATCTGACAGGTTCGTATTTTTTGAGGCAGATATTGCCCTCATTCTGTCCGCAAGGCTCTGATACCCTCTGATCCGGTTAGTGAAAGCCTCCTTATCCATCATTACCTTGTGTGTACCATCCTCACTCCTGCCGCCAAGCACCCCGATTGTCTCAAGCTGTTTTATTACATTTTCTGCCTGCTCCCCATTGATGCTGAAATTCTCCTTGACCTGCTCCACACTGATAGCCTGTTTTTCCATAGCAAACATTCCCACTTTTTCAATGAGTCCGTCTATGGCAGAATTTACCTTATCCCCTTCTACCGTGTGGCTTTTCTCGTTTCCCTGCTGTTTTCTCAAAAAATCCATCAGCTTGCCGAGGGACTTTTCATCTCCATTCTTCAGATAGTCATCAAAGGTGGCAATCCTGCCAAATTTCAGCTTCTGTATCATCATATTCACACGGGGAACTGCCTCTGTATGAAAGATGACCTCACTCATACCGTCTGTCTTGTTACAGTCTGGAAGAACCGAATACAGGATTCCGTATTTCTTTGCCATTCTCTCAACCTTTCTCATATCTTCCGTTTTAAACTGCAATACCTGCAAATCCCCGCCCTTTAAGAGCAGCTTTCTCATAGATGTTTTTCCCAACGACTTTTCATAATCAAGCATCCCCTTTAAAAAGTCGATTGCCTTCTGCATGGCGGCAATACCGCCACTGCCTACTTTCATAGCAATCTCTATCCCGTCATATGCGACACGGATAATCTGTACCGCTTCCTGAATTTCCTCTGCCATTATCGCACCTCCGCTTTCTCTCTTATTGTTGTCCTTATTTCTTCCGCCTTTGTACTGCGGATTTCCTCTGCTGAAACATCAATGCCATATGCTGTTAAAATATCAGACAGATGACTGATTGCTTTTTCCTCCTCTATCCGGTACATCTCAAGTGCCACAAGCAGGTTTTCGACCTGTTCCACCCACGCAGGCTTTATATCGTACTTTGACCTGTATGTGACCATAATCTCCTCGGACTGTACCTTATCCGTGGAATGTGCCAGAGCTTCGATCAGGGAAATCGCATCTTCCTTACTGCCGCTTCGGAAAGCAAACTGCACCACAAAGTTTTTTTCTTCTTCCGTGAACTCGTGTTCCACACCGTTCATCCCTGTTACCGCCTCATTGACTACTGCTAAATTCATAAGTACCTCCTAACCTGCCATACTGTTTTCAAGCACGGCAATCTCAATAATCTCTTTCATCTTTTCCGCTGAGACATTATTATTGATAAGTTCCACAAGCTGCCCTTCTGTCAGTCCCTTTTCTATGGCACTTTTTATCTGGACAAGCTGTGCAGGCACAAGATCACCGCTTGCAACCAGCTTTACAATGTCAGCTCTTGACTTCTTTTTGAATGAAAATCTGGCAAAAAGTGCCGCAATGCCGCCATTTGATTTTCTTTCTGTACGCTCAACTGGAAGATGCTGGATTACACGCCCGGCAGAGTCCGTAACAGGTATCTGATAATACACGGGTATTCCATTGTACATAGGTGGCACTGCCTGTGAATCTGCAAGTGTTTTCACTGTTTCCTTATTATCAGTAGCTGCCAAAACCTCTGACGGTCCAGCCTTTTCCTCTTTTTCCGCAACCTTCTGATCATCAGATGCCGCACTCATAATCTTATCCTCAAGAGATTCTATCCTGTCTCTCATACGCTCCATCTCCTTGTCCTTATGCTCAATGCTATCTCTTAATCTTGCAATCGTGCTGCTTGCCTTATTAAGTTCATCCTGCTGATGGCTGATAATTCCATCCTTATCCTCATTTTCCTTTACAAGCCTTTCCGTGACTTCCTTATCTTCCTTTAATACTTCAACATCGGATAATTTTTTATTAAGGGCATCGTATCTTTCCTCCTGATAGTTGATTTTCTCCACTACCATTTCCATCTGTGCAATCAGTTCTTTCACATACTCTGAGTCCTGCGTATACTGCTCCGCAGCCTTTGAAAGCTGTGCCAGAACTTCTTCATATAATCTTCTCATCACAACGGGCTTCTCTCCCCTTGCCACAGCTTCCTGTATGGTTTCAACCGGAACTCCCTTTTCATAAAATTCCAGTGATACCTTCATCTGATTGCCGGAGAGCTTATTATTGTGAAGGATATTAAAAAGTTCCTCCGGAATCTCCTTATGCAGACCTTCCGATAACACTCTCATCTGTCCGATGTTAAAATTCTTATCCAGATACTTTTCCGTCTGCTCCTGCGTAAGTCCATCCTCAAGATCACTTTTTACAAGCCCGTACACCTCATCATCGAAATTCATTTCTTTTCTCAATGACTCAATATATCTGGCAATCTGCATATTGCTTAACGGCTTGTCATTCAGATTTTGTTCCATATGCTCCTCCTAACTGCGCAAAAAAACAGCCTATTTTACTGGCTGCTCTTTTCTGTCTCTTATAATCTCCCTGTTGTATTCTGTCTTTCTTCCATCTGAAATACTGTCCTGAATCATGCTGTTTAATATTGCCTTACCCGTATTCAGTTCCCTGAATACAACCTTTTCTTTCGCACACACTTCTGAATACTCCTCTTTGTAATGTCTTCTTAAAGCCTGCACTTCCTCAAGCGAATATCCCTGTGCCTGTAATTCCTGCTCCAGTGCCACCCACTTCCTATGCTCAACTTCAAAGAAGGTATCCCCAAGCCTGTATGACTGCTCTGCTGGCTTTAAGTTTTCCATCTCATCAGCCGCAGTAAAAAGTTCCCTGCTCCTTTCCCTTGCTTTATAAATCCGGCTCTTTTCTGCCGAAGTCTCTTTTTTCTTATCCGTAAGAGAAGCTATCGTCCCCACAAGTTCTTCTGCTGAATGGATATTATGCCTTGCAAGGAACAAATACTGTTCCTGCAGCTTGTGCATTTTACGGATATCCTCCCTGTACTTCCATACCTGACTGTATGGTCTTTTTTTGAGTTTTCCCACCCGGTACAGCTTCGCATAATGCTTTTTCTGAAGTCCTGACAAGCCTGCCCTGCGGTATCTTTTAACTCTGCACTTTACAATGGAAACTTTCGGTATATCCTGTTTACTCTTATAAAACGCAATATCCTCTTTTACAATCCTGTCCCGGATTGCTTCCTCACAATACATATCCCCAAGAGATTTGCACCTTCTGAACCTTGTCATACCCTGTGGCTTGATTGCCAGATGTTTTCCCTGCTTTATCTGGTATCCCTTTTCAGACAGCAGTTCGAGAAATTCCTCATAGTCCTTCGCCTGCAAAATACAGGCATCCAAGTCTCTTTTTATCATATCGGACCATACAAAATTACCCTCCCTGTACTCACTCCATTCCTTATAGCTTTCGTGCTGCCTCTCCTTTTTCTCATCATCCACATCAATAATGGAGAGTCCATATTCCTGACACAGCCTGTTCGTGATAGGCTGGATATACTTTGCCCAGTCCCCTTTTTCGTAACGGTACTTTTTACCGTCCACAAAACTCACGCTGTTAAATACGATATGGGAATGAACATGGGCTGTATTATCGTGTACCACAAACACCGCTTCGTATGACTTACCAAGATATTCCTCCACAAATTTCTGTGTAATTTCAAATGCCGTATCCGGATTTACCTCATTTTCCTTAAAGGAAAGTATGATATGATACCCCTGACGCTTATCAATCTTTCCAAAATTACGCTTGGTTTCCTTCATCTGCTCAAATGCGGTATCGACCTGACAGTTTATTGCACCCACCAGTCTGCCATCCTGTGTTTTGTCCGGGTTCATCACATAATCAAGTGCCCGCTTTAAATGTTTTCCGTGAAAATGCCCGCCACAGTCTTTCATATTAAGGATTTTACTGATTGCCAATCTGCACCACCGCCTCATTTACTTTCTTGTTCAGTTTACGCATATAGGCAACAAGCTGTGTTTTATCCTCTTTGGAATAAAGTCCTGCATTGTTATTGAATACGATCTGATTGATATTGATTCCAATACGGTTCACTTCATTGATAAGCTCTTTTAAGAGTTTCCTGACTTCCGGGTAATCATTCGGTTTCTGGCTGATGAGCAGTCTTAAATAATCTGCTTCACACATTCCGCTCTCCTCTGCCTTTTTTGCAAGCAGTTCTGCCTCCTGCGGCATAAGACGGAGCGTTTTCCTGATACAGTGGATTTTATCTGCCATACGCTCACCTTCCCCTCTTATCTGTACTGTAATCCTTTATTCCTTGTGCTATCGTGTCTGCCGCCTTTTCCAAATCACCCTTGCCCTCCAGATTACTGATAAACGCTTCCACCAGTGCCGTTGCAACAGCATCAATCTCCTTTGCATGACTGGTTTTATCAAATAATCGGTCTAACACTCTCTCATCTGCCTTTAAACTGTCATACTTTTCCTGAAATTCGCAATATTCCTGAAAATCTTTCGGATCATCTTTCTTTGCCTCTGCGTGAAGTATCAGATCATAATTCCACTCACACACCTTATCAATCACATCATCTATCGGAAATGGCTCTATCTCACCGTTTTCCTCTGCCATATCCTGTCTGTACATCTTCCCCTCTGCATCCATTCCGATTGCATAATCATGTCCTTCCATATAATTAAGAAGAAGTGCAGCATCTTCTATCGAAGGGTTGATTTGCTTATCATATACTTCTGCCCAGGCAATCAGTTCCTCTGGTTCTGAAAAAAGTGTTATTTCCCTGTTCTCTGCCACCTTGCACCTCCTTATCCGTGTTTCGTAGATATTCACTATGGCTCCAGTCACCGGTAAGTCCCCGGCGACTGCTAGATACGCATTAGAGACATCTCTGTCCTAATGCCATCTAGTTAGGGGAACATTCCCCTAATACCCCTGCAAAATATAGAGTGGTGGCACTTTGTTCCACCACTTTTGAATAAAACCACCGCTTTTTACCACCATTTCCGGTAAAAACCACCGCTTTATGCCACCACTTTTTATAATTTATATTCATAGGAAAAAACAGCATCGGAAAGTGGTGGTACTTTGTTCTATCACTTTTTGAAAAAACCACCGCATTGTTCCACCATTTTCCGTAAAAACCACTGCTTTTTACCACCACTTTTTAATGGCACTGTCCGGCTATGGTCATCTGCTCCTTTTTCTCATCTGCAAGATTAAGTTTTGTTGCAACAAGCCATTCATTGTAATCCTTATAGCCTGCTGGTGGCGGACAGTCCTCAATCTCATAGCCCAGTCCATAGTATTTTTCCATAAGTTCTGCGGCTGCTTTCCTGCCCGGTGAATCCCCATCAAGGCAGAAACGGATAAAAGAAATCTGTGGGTGTTCCCTGAGAAAAGTTTCAAGCGGAGCGTCTGCAAGCATTCCAAGAGCCAGCTTATTTGATTCATGGTCGGCAAATATATCCACATAGCTCATAAGGTCGATTGCTGCCTCGAATACAACAAGCTCTGTACTGTTTACATTCACCACATTAAATCCATAGTTCTTATCATTCCCCTCCACATCACACTTGAATGATTTTCCCTGTTTATCAAATACACCACGCATACTTGCAAATCTGGTTACTCCATTCTTGTCATTTCCTTTAAAGACAATATTGTGATAATGCCTGCTCTCATATATGAGATTTTCCTTTAAAAACAGTTCTATCACTGCCTTACTGATTCCACGCTCATTGTTAAGATAGGATATCAGGTAGGAATTATCCCCTGCTGGCTGCGGAAGCACAAAAGGCTTTCTTTCCTGTGGCTGTTTCTTTGTGACCTGATGAACAAGCGGCTGCTTTCCCATGCTTTCAATTCTCCGGTATCCGGCAAAATCCAAGAGCCAGAATACAGCCTCTTTTACACTCATTCCGCCAAATACACGGAGGAAATCTATCTGTGAGCCGCCATTATTTCCCTTATCAAACTGCCTTGACCATCTGTACCAATGACTGCGGTCATAGATACGGATTGAGTCCATTTCCTTTAAGGTGTGATATTTTCCAATCCTCTTTACGGTATAACCGAGGCTTTCTGCAACGGCACAAAGATCTACGCTCTTTGCTATGGCAAGTTCCTCCTCTGTAAATCTTCCTTCCATACTCTCACCTTGCCTTTCCCTGCTCTGCCACAAGCGGTGACTTAATATCAAGGTTCCTGTAATCCGTACTGAGTGTAATTCTTGGATTATCAATCATTCCCTTTTCTTTGAAACTGAAGAAGGCACGGTTATCCCCTCCCACGATGATATGATCCAAAAGAGGGATTCCAATAAGCTCACACAGCTTATTCATACGGTCCGTCATCATCGTGTCTGCCTTGCTGGGAAATATATTTCCCGACGGGTGGCAGTGGATCAACATCATACTGGCAGCATTACTTAAAATACTTGCCTTAAATAATTCTCTTGGGTGTGCCATCGCTTCATTCAGCGAACCGACACTTGCAAAATGCACATTGATAGGCTTTAAGTCGGAGCTGAGATTTACAACACACACCACTTCCCTGTCAAACTGGCACATACAGTCCCCCATTACAGCAGCTACTTCTTCCGGCTTGTCAAAGGACTGCTCCGAATAAATCGGAGCCTCCTTCACAAGCCTTATGGATACAACATCAAGTTTGAAGTCGTTCTTCTCTGACACCAGAACCCGCCTCCTCTCCAAACTCAATACGGATAATAAAGTCACCTTTCTGGCTGTTTACAAGAGCAATCAGTTCTTCTACGGTAAGTTCCTGCTCCATAACTGCCTCCTATCTCGCCTTTTCCTTTGCGTCATATACAAGCTGCGGCTCTGCAACGATACCATCAAGGCTCTTGTTCGGTGTATCTGTTGCAAGCGTGAGTTTTCTTAAATCTTTATCATAGTGATACACCTGATTGGAAAGTCGTTCTTCCAATGCCACCTTCTGCATATTCACCTCTGCCACCATCTGTGCAAGCTCCTCCGGATCTGTCAGCTCAGTGGACACCGCAAGAACTTCGTGCACACTTGAAGGCAGGATATACAGATCACTTTCAAGGTTTTCTGCCAGTTCGTGAAGCTCATTCTCATAAAGCATTGATACTGCACCGTCAATTCCCCTGTTATTGGAGATTATCCACAGAGTCTGCTCCGGTGGAACTTCCCTGATCATCATCTCTGCTATCTCCTCCGGCATCCCGTCACTTAAAAACATCTCTTTCATAACATCATTCATGTTTCTTATTCTTGGCGGTAAGATTCTTCTTGTGTTCTCAGCCGCATATTTAAAAAGCTGCTCCTCATTCATTCCAAGTCTTTCCGCAAGGCTGTTCGTAACCTTTATACTCTGAATACTTTCGGCATCCGCATTTACCACAAGTTTATAGATAATGGAAAGATCCTGAAATTCTCTGTGTGGCACCTGCTCCAGAAATGACCTGTTCTGTTCCGTATTGATAAGCTGGAATACTACATTTTCATCTGCATCTTTGTATAAGCTGTCAACATCAACAACTTGTGGTGTCTTTGCAAACTCCATTGCCATAAGGTCACATGCCGCCATCAGTGTTTCCTCCAGATCACCACAGTTCTGATATTTCTCATACATATCGTTGATATAAATAGTAGGAGAAATATTAGTATCTTTGCCTCTGATACTGATACCGTCATAGGTCATATTTACCTTTTCCACAGGCATAACTACAAGCTCCATACCTTTGAAGTTATCCGGCATATAGTCCATAAACTTCTCTTTTACTACTTCCTTAAAAATCTCATAATTCATCATATCTGCTTATCCTCCAAACAAAAAAAGCGGGGGAACATAAGTCATTGGCTTACATTCCCCCGCAAGGTTGATTGTTTTTATTTTCTCTTTGATATACCCGTCAGCTCATTCCGGACAATCCCGTATTCTGTGCATTTTAACCTCCTTGATTATAACAATTTCTTAAATTTAAAGAAATACTTCACAAGTCTTCTGTTTTTCCTGTAAGCAGGAAAGAAGCCTTTTACCTCCATAGTCTCACCTCCCCTCAAAATGTTCCCATTCTTACGAATGAAAGAAATACTCTTGCTACCAGACAGAATAGAAGAAGAACTAACCTGACAAGTCCCAAGAACAGCTTGAATGCTCCAAGAACAATTTTCAGCATCCACTTGAGTACCTGTAAAACAGCGGTTCCTACGGCTCCTGCAATTCTTCTCATAATAATCAATCTCCTTTCAACATCCATCCCATTGCCAATCCTGCAACATCTGAATCATTCATAACATCTTCTTCCGGCTGTTCTTCCATATCTTCCTGTGGGTTTGCAATCACTACCGGCTGGCTGTTCTTCACTCCCGCCAAAGCTCCCCCAAGTAAAGAAATGACCTCTTTTCTTGCCTCACTCATTGCAGAATACTCAATTTCCTTTTTTATCTTTTCTATCTCGTCCCTCGTTACAAACTGTTCATATCTCTTTTCCTCTTTGGAGGGAATATCATCCTCTCCATAGTGGTCAATATAAAACTCACAGGCTTCAATCAGGAACTGATTCTTTGACTTATATATCTTTGGATTAAGCCCCTTTATGACCTCATTGATTTTAGCGTGTTGAGGATTGAGCAGATTCAGTCGGAATGTGCTCTCCATAATATGCCTTCGTGCCATATGACTACCCCCTATGCAAGTCTCTTAGCAGTTTTCAATCCCATAATGGCAAGCTGTTCATATCCTCTGGCATTTGCCTTTACATCAAGGATATAAGAGATATTCTTTGCTTCGTGATTGCTGAAATTCTTCATTACCACTGCCCCGCCACCTACAAATACAATCGGTGTAGTTTTAAGGTTATAACCAAACTCACGGATTGAGTTATATACCTTTTCAACAAAGTCCTCTATCTCAGCCTTGATAATCGCAAGGTATTCATCATCTATATCAGACCTGCCATATCGCATAATATTCTGGATTTCTGTTTCATCAACTTCCCCATTGAGCTGTCTTACACACTGCTCATTGATAGAACGCATACAGGTAATAAGTCCTCTTGGCACGGTAACACACTTTGATTCGTCCGGTGACTTGTTAATCACGGGCATAATATCTATTGTCCAGCTACCGATATCAACAACCAGCGTTTTCTTTGCCATAGTCGGTATCTTGTCAACCACAGCCGCATAGCACTGTGGGAATACCGCCACATCGTCAATCTCAATATGGTATGCTTCATTTTCATATCTGAAATCAACACGCTTATTCTTGGTCAGGTATTTAATAAAGTTATTTCTCTCTGCTCCAAATCGGGTAAGTGGAAGTCCTACTGCAAGAAATACCTTTGCATCTGACAATCCTCTTTTCTTCAATTCCTTTGCGACTGCTGCCAGTGTCAAAAGATAAAAGCTGTCATCTTCAACCTTTGTATCTTTCACTTCCTGCCTTACTGTTCCAATCTTGTAATACTTACCGTCGTACTCAAGAACATCTCCAAAAAGTGCCGGAGTAGTTGTAATCTCCTTTACCCCTGTGACAAATACCTGAGTTACGGTTTTCATCATTGACCAGCCGTGATCAATTCCTATTACTTCTAACTTGTTGTTCATTTTTCTGTTCCTCCAAATCTTACTAATTTTGTTCATACAGCTACCCGTACCTTTCGGTTTGTGTTTCTATCCTATTTTCCTTGTCTCTGAAATATCTGCCAACGATTTATATTCGATCACACTCTGCTCTTGCTTTCATAAGACAATACTTCCATATACAGCCACCTCTCTTTTTGCGAGATGACTTACATTCAGACCAAATCAGCTTTTTTTCTGCCATCTCCTGCTCATTTCCAATAAAAAAGGCAGGACAAACAGCCGGATACACTTTTCAGTGCAAAGCTAATTTAGTCCTACCTAAAATTATTACTATTCAATTTTCACCTCTCTTGGGTACATAAAGCACACTCAGCCCATGAATCTGAACTGCTCTATGTAATGGTCATATTTCGGATTGATATGTCAGCGCTGCCCTATCCTGTACCGATTTAAAGGTATAAAAATAAGGACTAAATTAGTTCCAACCCCTTGATTTTACTGGGTTTCTTCTAACTTGTCCCAATTATAACTCAAGCACCCAGAAGGATCTCGTCATAAGAACTCATATTCATCTCTTTTTTCATAATCTCCGGTCTATATTTTTTATCACTCATTTCCACACTGCTTCTGGATTTTTTATTCATCCAGTCAAGATCAGCCTTTGTATATGGAACTTTTGGCTCAATCTCAAATAAATCCGCTTTTGCTTCCTCTGCAATCATTTCTGCTACTTTTTTTGTTGTCCCGCTTGCACTGAAAAATGCGACTAAATTTTTACTCATAATAAAAATCCCCTTTCTTTGCGAATTTTTCGTATAAAAATAGATGTATAAGATTTGAATTTCTCTTATACATCTATTTTATACCTGATATTTTTATTATGTCTAATGCTTATATTGAATTCCATTCTATGCCTGAAAAGCATTTATTTCTTCTATCATTTTACTGACCGCCAGAGAATATGGAATGTTTCGTCTCCAGGCAATCACAGTACTTGTTGTGATTTCAGGAGAAATTCTTCGCTGTACAAGAATATCCTCCCGCCAATACTTTGCAGCATCTTCGATGGATACCGGATAGCCCAGTCCATTTGCTGCCATAACTCCGGCATTCGTTCCAAGATTACTTGTAAAAGCAATCTGCAGTTTCGAAAAGTCTTTTCCAAACCAATTGGCAAGTTCACTTTGAACATTTACTCTTTCCGGCAGGATCAATGGTTTTCCAATAAGATCTTCTTTTCTTATAAACTCTTTTTCTGCCAGCGGATCATCCGGCCGCATTCCAACACACCAGTGATCGCAATCTGTGATCCGGATATAATCCAGCCCTTCGGTGTCCACCGGCTCCATGAATAATGCAATATCTACAAGTCCTTTGTTCATCATCTCATACACTGCATCTGCTGTTGCAGTATGCAATACAATCTGAACCAGCGGGTATTTTTCTTTATATGTTTTACATATCTCCGCCAATGTCTCCACCGCTGCAAATTCACCGCATCCAATGGTTATATTTCCCTCTACAACATCTTCTTTTCCTTTCAGTTCCTCAAGTGTTTTTTCCTCAAGATTAAGGATCTCCAGGGCACGCCTTTTTAATAAAATCCCCTCTTCAGTAAGCGAAATTTTCTTCCCGCTTCGAATAAATAATGTTACTCCAAGCTCCTCTTCAAATGCCGCCATTTGTCTGGATAGCGTTGGCTGGGTAATATGCAATTGTTCTGCTGCTTTTGTAAAGCTCTGTTCTTTTGCCACCGTCAGAAAATAGCGCAATAGTCTTAATTCCATATTTTTTATTCCCTCCAACTTCCGATTTCTATTTTCGTTTCCATAGCATAGTGTACTCTTTTTCACCAGTATCTTCATCCAAATCTTCACATTGAATAATGAACCCTTCTCTTTGGTAAAAAGAAATTGCTCTGGCATT
>OIBE01000398.1_pt1 | contig 12258 bp, 9 predicted proteins | sample 1580961 | NCBI WGS metagenome assembly OIBE01 (sample SAMEA3882550, study PRJEB24775) | human gut metagenome | biome: human-associated habitat; feature: intestine environment; material: feces | place: Netherlands | collected 2009/2010
CGTAACCGGCGCCCTCTCCGCAGGGGTAGATCCCTTCTATATTGGAAGTGAGCTTTTTCGGTTCCCGAACGATCCGTACAGGAGAAGAGGTACGGCTTTCTACTCCTTCCAGCAATGCATCCGGTCGGTCAAAACCGGAAAGCTTTTTTCCAAAAGCATGGATTCCTGCTTCAATGGAATCGCCGATCTCTTTCGGGAAAATACTGCGGACATCGGTAAGTGTATAAGCTCCTTTGATACAGGGGATCACATCTCCAAGCCTGGTACTTTTCTGATGGGTACAGTAATCTTTGAAAAGCTGTACCGGAATTTTTCCGTTTCCGGCTTCCCAGGCTGCGCGCTCCAGTTTTCGCTGCAGAGCGATTCCGCCGAGAACTCCCTCTTCAGGAAAATCAGAAGGGTTTACCGTAACGATGATAGCACTGTTGGCATTATGGCTGTCACGTGCCTGATAGCTCATACCATTCACTGCAAGCATACCTTCTTCAGAAGATGCATTTACAACATATCCGCCGGGACACATACAGAAAGAATAAACGCCACGTCCGTTTTCCAGTGTATGGGTAACCTTGTAGCTGGCTGCACCCAGACGGTCGTTTTCCGGTTCTCCGTAAAGATCCTGGTTGATCATGGTCTGTGGATGCTCCACGCGTACTCCCACTGCAAAAGATTTCGGCTCCATATTAATATTGTGTTTATCCAGCATGGCAAACGTATCTCTGGCGCTGTGGCCGGGAGCAAGAATGCAGATTTCTGCCGGTATTTCCTCTTTTTCATTGACAATGACTGCATTAAGTTTCCGGTCACGGATTATCAGATCAGTTACTGTGGAACGAAAACGGAATTCTCCGCCCATTTCTTCAATCTGATGACGCATAAACTGAACGATACCTACAAGCTGATCTGTGCCAAGATGAGGCTTTTGCTGGTAAAGGATCTCAGAGGGAGCTCCTGCCTCCACAAATCGGGAAAGAACTTCCTTTCCTCTTCCAAAAGTATCTTTTACCAGAGTATTCAGCTTTCCATCGGAAAAAGTCCCTGCACCGCCCTCTCCGAACTGTACATTGGAATCCGGATCCAGGATACCGTTTTTCCAGAAATTTTCCACGGTTTCTTGGCGTTTGTCTGCTTCTTCTCCCCGTTCCAGTACCAGTGGACAGTACCCGGCTTTGGCCAGGTACCAGGCACAGAATAATCCTGCAGGTCCGCTTCCGATCACTACAGGACGATGGGACAGAGTTTCAGAACCAGAGGAGGGGAAATGATATTTCCTCTCCGAGGTTAACATAATATTTTTATCGTGAACTTTTTTGAGAACACGGGATTCGTTATCCAGTTTAATATCTACAGTGTAGACAAATTTTTTGTCCTCTTTGTGCCGGGCATCCAGAGATTGTTTTCGGATCTCATAGGTGAACGGCTGATTTCCAAGACGAAGCATTTTTGCTATTTTTCGGTGAAGCTGCTCTTCTGTATGAGTGATGGGAAGCTTCAGCTGTGTGATCCGGATCATTTTTCTTCCTCCTTTGCTGCCCAGATACCGGCGGCAGCTCCGCTTGACCACGCCCACTGCAGGTTATAACCTCCGCAGGTACCGTCAATGTCAAGGAGCTCTCCGGCAAAATAAAGACCTTTATGAAGTCTGGACTCCATGGTTTTGCTGTGAACTTCAGACGTATCCACTCCACCGGAACAAACCTGTGCCTGTTCAAAGGAAAGGCCGTTTTTTACCGGGAGACGAAAATCGGTGATCCCGCGGATAAGATCCTTCTGTGCACATAAAACACGGATCAGTTTTTCAGGAAAAAGTCCGATGAGAAGTTCTTTTTCTGTTTTGTAAGGGCAGGCTGCTTTTCTGTGCTCCAGGTATTCTTCCAGCTCTTTCCGGTTCAGTTCCGGAAAAAAATTTATGGAAAGCTCCACATTTTTGTTTTCATGGACGGCACGGATAGCATAGCGGGAAATCTGGAATACCGGGATCCCGGATACACCGTAATCGGTAAGCTGCAGTTCTACCTGCTGGGAGACTGTCGGTGTGCCGTCTATATAAAGTGTTATCTTCCCTTCTGTCCGTACACCACTCCAGCCGGAAAAAGAATTTCCCTTACATTTCAGAGCTGTCAGTGCTGGAAGGGGTTCGATCAGATGATGTCCGAGACTTTTTGCAATTTCATATCCGCTTTCGCAGGAACCTGCAACGGAAGACGCACGGGAACCATTTGCAAGGATCACGGCATCACCACTGTAGGTCCATCCGTCCGTATGGATCTTCCACTGTCCGTCTGTGAAAGACACGCCGGTAACAGTCTGATTGGTTTTCAGTTTTACTTTCAGGCTGCGTGCTTTCATGGTAAGAACATCTACCACACTCTGTGCCTGGTTGCTTCGGGGATAGATCCATCCGTCGCGGTCTGTGGTACAGATTCCCAGTTCCTGAAAGAATTTCAGAGTTTTTTCCACAGGAAACTGTGCCAGGGCATCTTTGGCAAATTCAGGATGAGATCCCCGGTAAGCGTTTTCATCCTGATTCAGGTTCGTCATATTACAACGGCCGTTTCCCGTAGCACAGATTTTTCTGCCGGGACGGTCATTTTGTTCCAGAACCGTAACCGCTGCTCCGTTTATGGCAGCCTGAATAGCCGCCATAAGGCCGGAAGCACCTGCTCCTACGACAAAGACCTGCTTTTTTAAGTCCTGTCCTTCGGATTTTTTCATAATTTCACAAGTTCCTTATCAACCATATACTGAAGAGATTTCAGGATTCCAAGTTTAGCATGCTCCCAGGTAAGACCACCCTGGAAATAAACAGCATAAGGTGGTTTCATAGGACCATCGGCAGAAAGCTCGATGGAAGAACCCTGGATGAAAGCACCTGCAGCCATGATGACCTGACTGTCATACCCTGGCATATCCCACGGTTCCGGTGTCACAAAACTGTCTACCGGTGCTGCAGCCTGGATACCCTGGCAGAATGCTACAAGACCTTCCGGTGTTCCAAGGGTGACTGCCTGGATGATATCCTGACGTGGTTCTGTGCTGTTCGGTACCACCGGGAAACCAAGTTTTTCGTAAATGTTTGCTGCAAAAACGGCGCCTTTTAAAGCTCCTTTGGTAACCATCGGTGCAAGGAAAAATCCCTGGTACAGAGAACGGTTTACACCAAGAGTTGCACCGACTTCCATACCCAGTCCCGGACAGGTCATACGGTAGGAGGCATTTTCCACACAGTCTTTTCTTCCTGCGATATAACCACCGATAGGAGCAAGGCCGCCACCTGGATTTTTGATCAGGGAGCCGACCATGATATCTGCACCTACATCACTGGGCTCGATGGTATCTACGAATTCTCCGTAGCAGTTATCTACCATGCAGATCACATCCGGCTTGATCTTTTTTACAAAAGAGATCAGCTCACCGATCTGTTTTACGGAGAAAGAAGGACGGGTCTGATAGCCTTTGGAACGCTGGATGGTTACCAGCTTTGTTTTTTCATTGACTGCTTTTCTGATGTTTTCATAATCAAAGGTACCATCCTCGAGAAGATCCACCTGACGGTATTTTACACCATATTCTGTAAGAGAACCGTTGGACGGACGGATCCCGATGACTTCTTCCAGAGTATCATATGGTTTGCCTACAGGGGAAAGAAGCTCATCGCCCGGGCGCAGGTTTCCGAAGAGAGCAATGGCAAGTGCATGAGTTCCACAGGTGATCTGCGGGCGTACCAGGCAGGCTTCTGTGTGGAAGGTATCGGCATAAACCTGCTCCAGAGTTTCGCGGCCAAGGTCGTTGTAGCCATAACCGGAAGAAGCTCCGAAACAAGCCTCACTGACACGGTTCTTCTGCATGGCGCGGATAACCTTCATCTGGTTGTATTCTGCAGTCTTATCAAATTTCTCAAAACGTTCTTTCAGGGAATCTTCCACAGATTTACCGAAATCGTAAACTGCGGAAGAGATTCCAAGCTGTGCATATAATTCTTTCATGATCATTTTTCCTTTTTTATTTTATTTGGCAGGGAGGATTCCCTTTTCACTGCATACAGAAAGCATGTAGGAAAGGATCCTGCTGTCATCGTAATCAAAGTTATCTTTATCTACCCAGGTTACTTCGCATTCCCTGCGGAACCAGGTAAGCTGACGTTTGGCAAAGTGTCTGGTGTCACGTTTCAGGACCCTTACGGCTTCCTCATAAGAATAGTTTCCGTCCATCCAGTCCAGGATTTCCTTATAGCCAAGCCCCTGCATGGAAACCATTCCCCTGTGGCAGCCCATTTCCCGGAGCTTTTTTACTTCTTCTACAAGCCCGTTTTTCAACATCTCATCCACTCTTGTGTCTATGCGTTCGTAGAGAAGGGGACGGGGTGCGTTCAGGACAAAGTATGCCAGGGCATAGGGGCTGGTATGTTCTTTCTGCTCTTCATTATGTTCGGAGATCCTGGTACCGTTCTGTTTATAAAATTCCAGGGCGCGTATCACTCGCTTGACATTGTTCTCATGGATGTCCTGGGCTGACTTGGGATCAACCTGTGCAAGCATATCATGAAGAAATGAAGGGCCTTTTTGTTCTGCCAGCTCTTCCAGCTCCCTGCGGTAATGGTCATCCTGGTTGGAACTAGTAAAATCAATATCTCTGGTTACGGCCTGAATATAAAATCCCGTGCCGCCTACCAGGATCGGGATCCGGCCTTTATCATAAATTTTTTCCATGGCTTCTTTTGCCATCTGCTGGAAAAGGACAATATTAAAATCTTCTGTGGGCTCCAACACATCCACCAGATGATGAGGGACGCCATCCATTTCTTCCGGTGTGATCTTGGCGGAACCAATATCCATATGGCGGTAAACCTGCATGGAATCTGCGGAGATGATCTCTCCGTTTACTGCTTTTGCAAGGGCAATGGAAAGTTTTGTTTTTCCCACGGCAGTAGGTCCGGTAAGGACGATAAGAGGTTTTTTCATAGATTTTCTCCGTTTATGATAGGTATCTTACACGATACGTTTAAATTTTTTTTCAATCTCTGTCTTACTCATGGCAATGATGGTTGGCCTTCCATGAGGACAGTTATAAGGATTTTCCAGTGTCAGAAGTTCATCGATCAGCTTGTCGGCTTCCTGGGGTGACATGGAATGATTGCCTTTTACAGCAGCTTTGCAGGCCATAGTTGCAAGCCTTGCGGTAAACAGTTCAAATGCATCTTTGGAGCCGTCTGCAGTGAGATGGTCCAGCATTTCCAGAAACAGCTCTTCTTCTGTCATTCCCAGAAGGCTGGAGGGAACCGCACTGATACTGTACTCCCTTCCGCCAAAGGGTTCGATCTCAAAGCCGAAATCCCGGAAATACTTTTTGTTTGCCTTCAGCAGATTCTCCTCCTCAAGGCTGAGTGAAACGATCAGTGGGGGACTTACATACTGGGACTGGATGTTCTGGGACTGAAACTGCTTTACAAATCGCTCATAATATACTTTTTCATGGGCAGCATGCTGGTCAATGATATAAAAATTATCCTCAAACTGTACCAGCCAGTAGGTATCAAACAGCTGTCCGATCAGTCTGTGGCGGCTTCTGGATTCAGGAGCAAGAAGCCGTTCTTCGAACAGTTCCAGCTGTTTTGGCGGTTCCTGTTCCAGCGATTTGATCGGATCGTTGTCTACCTCAGGAGGTGCCGATTCAGCAGGCTTTTCAGAAATCACTTCATAATCTGCGGTTTCTGCAGCGGAATTTTCATTTCTTCCGTCTTTTAATGTTCCGGAAAACATTTCCTCTTCTTCTTTTGTGAAAGGCTGCGATCCATATACGGGATTTTCCCGCAGAGAATCCACACGTTTGTATTTATCTGCAGAAGAAGCTGAAGAATTGTGAGCTGTTTCAGCTGAACCATAGGAGGCGGTACCATTTGTTGGCTTATTATAAGGTATCGATGGAACCGGCGCTGTACTACGTACTTCAGAAGCTGTCGGTGCAGCATGGGAAGCTATATTTGCCGTCCGATTCGGGTGACCGTACATCTCCTGCCGCCGTTTTACTTCAAAAGGCTCCGGAATATTTCCTGGCTTTATCTGTTCTGTGCGGGGTGTCGGTTCGTCTTTGCCCACAGATACCTGCGGGATCAGTTCTCTGTGGGTCAATACCTTGCGGACAGTTTCATAAATGGCCGTATAAACTTCGGTTTCTCTGGCAAAACGCACTTCTCTCTTTGCGGGATGCACATTAACATCCAGGTCATTGCCGTCCATTTCGATCCGAAGTGAGACAAACGGAAATTTATGCTGCATGACAAGTCCTTTATATCCGTCCTCAATGGCCTTGGTAATGATCTTGTTTTTTACATATCGGCCATTGATATAATAATTCTCAAAAGTACGGTTTCCTCTGGAAATCTCCGGTTTCCCCACAAAGCCCTCGATCTTCATGAAATCATTTTCGTAGGAAACATCCAGAAGCGCCTTGGCAATCTCCCGTCCGTAGACACTGTAGATCACATCTTTTACGCTGTAGTTTCCGGAACTGGAAAGCTTCACCTGACGGTTCTGGATATATTTAAAGGAGATTTCCGGATGGGAAAGCGCCAGTTGCTCCATCAGAGTATTGATGTAACCGGCTTCTGTCATATCGGATTTTAGGAATTTGCTCCTTGCAGGTGTATTGTAAAAGAGGTTTCGGATCAGAAATGTTGTTCCCTCTGGTGCCCCCATTTCCTCCAGAGACTGTTCTTTTCCGCCTTCGATCACATAACGGGTACCACTGATCCCGGAAGGAGTCTTTGTGATCAGCTCCACCTGGGAGACGGCGGCAATACTGGAAAGTGCTTCACCACGGAAGCCAAGAGAGGCAATGTGGGTCAGATCTTCTACTTTTTCAATTTTACTTGTGGCATGGCGGAGAAAAGCAAGCGGAACCTGCTCTGCATCCATTCCGGAGCCATTGTCCGTGATACGGATCAGCTTTTTTCCGCCGTCTGTGATCTCTACAGTAATAGCGGTAGCACCTGCGTCAATGGCATTTTCCACAAGCTCTTTTACAACAGAGGAGGGGCGCTCTACGACCTCTCCTGCTGCGATCTTATCAATGGTATTCTGGTCTAAAACTGCAATTTTTTTCAAGGGTATCACCACCGGTTCTTAATTTTGTTCTGCAGGTTATAGAGAATATTCAAAGCTTCCATTGGTGTCAGATTCCCGATCTCCAGGTTTTTGATCTCTTCAATGATATCATTGTCCTGTACCGTGTCAAACAGTGACATCTGTGCCATATCTAACTGATCATAGGTGATCTTCTGCTTTTTCTTTGGAGCAGTCAGATCTTTTACAGCTGCAGTGATATCTGCATCACTGAGCTCCTCTACCAGCTCCTTGGCACGCTGGATCACGGAATCCGGAACACCGGCAAGCTTGGCTACCTGGATACCATAGCTTTTATCTGCTCCGCCTTTTACGATCTTACGCAGGAATACAATATCGTCGCCTTTTTCCTTGACAGCGATACAGTAGTTGTTGACACCGGAAAGCTTGCCTTCCAGTTCGGTAAGCTCATGATAATGGGTCGCAAATAAGGTCTTGGCGCCGCAGAGTTTGGTGTTGCTGATGTGTTCGATCACTGCCCAGGCAATGGAAAGGCCGTCAAAGGTACTGGTTCCACGTCCGATCTCATCCAGGATCAGAAGACTTCGGGAAGTGGCATTACGAAGAATGTTGGCAACCTCTGTCATCTCCACCATAAAGGTACTCTGTCCGCTTGCAAGGTCATCGGATGCTCCCACACGGGTGAAGATCCGGTCAACCACACCGATATTCGCACTGTCCGCAGGAACAAAGCTTCCGATCTGTGCCATCAGTACGATCAATGCTGTCTGGCGCATGTATGTGGATTTTCCGGCCATGTTCGGTCCTGTGATAATGGAGATACGTTTTTTGTGGTTGTCAAGATACGTATCATTTGGAATGAACATATCGTTTTCGATCATCTGTTCCACAACCGGGTGGCGGCCATTTCGGATATCAATGAGGCCGGTCTCATTGATCTTGGGCCGGACAAAGTTATTCCTCTGTGCAACCAGTGCAAGGGAAGCAAAAACATCCAGAGCAGCTACTGCCTTTGCAGTACGCTGGATACGGACAACCTCAGCTCCAACCTGATCACGGATATCTGAAAACAGTTCAAATTCCAATGCATAAAGCTTATCTTCCGCTCCAAGGATCAGATCCTCCAGATCCTTCAGCTCCTGGGTGATATAACGCTCTGCATTGGTAAGGGTCTGTTTGCGGATATAATCCTCCGGCACAAGATCTTTGAAAGTATTGGTAACTTCCAGAGAATAACCAAATACACGATTGTACTTGATCTTCAGGCTTTTGATACCGGTACGTTCCCTCTCTCTTGCCTCCAGCTCAGAAAGCCATTTCTTTCCATCTGTCCGGGAACGGCGGAATTTATCTACATCTTCATTATAGCCCTCTTTAATAATGCCTCCATCCTTCTGTGCAAGAGGCGGATCTTCCACGATGGCACGTTTGATCATCGGTGATAGAGTTCCGGATCAGCGAGGTAATGTCTGTCAGAGGATCCATATCTTCGTTGATCTTAGTAAGCAGTGGAGATTTGAATTCTGCCAGGACCTGTTTTATATAAGGAAGCATTTCCAGAGAAGAGGCAAAAGAAACCAGATCTCTCGGATTAGCGGATTTGTAACTGATACGGCTGATCAGACGTTCCAGATCATAGATCGGGTTTAAATATTCCCGGATCTCATCCCGTTCCATGGGTTTTTCATTCAGTTCTTCCAGAGCACCCAGTCTCTTTTCGATTTCCTCTGCATCGATCAGAGGCTGTTCCACATAAGACCGAAGTGTTCTGGCTCCCATAGCTGTTTTGGTCTTGTCCAGTACCCAGAGAAGAGAACCTCTTTTCTGTTTTTCGCGCATGGTTTCCACAAGCTCCAGATTACGACGGCTGGAGCTGTCGATAAGCATGTATTTCTCGGCAGAGTAAGGGCGGATACTTGCCATATGGGAAAGTGCTGTTTTCTGTGTTTCTTTCAGATACAGGAACAGAGCACCGGAAGCGATGATCCCGCTGTCGTAGTCACCAATTCCTAACCCCTCCAGATTTCCCACATGGAAATGTTCTTTTAGAGTTTTCTGACACAGCTGATCGTCAAAGTACCAGGGATCCAGGGCGAATACGCAGATTCCAAGACGTCCTTTCAGATCCTCCACATCCACACCACTTAAAAGAAACGCATCGTTGCAGATGATCTCTGCAGGTGTGAATTTATTGATCTCATCCAGAAGTTTCTGAGGCTTATCCAGCTCTGTAAGAAAGCAGTCACCGGTTGTGATATCTGCAATAGCACAGCCAAAATGATCTCCGATGGAGACAATGGACATCAGATAATTGTTTTTGGATTCGTCCAGTGACATGGCATCCAGTGTGGTTCCCGGTGTGACAATACGAACAACTTCACGTTTTACAAGACCCTTGGCTTTTTTCGGATCTTCTACCTGTTCACAGATGGCAACTTTATAACCTTTTTCTATCAATCGGTTGATATAAGTTTCCGCAGCATGAAAAGGAACGCCACACATGGGCGCTCTCTCTTCCAATCCGCAGTCTTTTCCTGTAAGTGTGATCTCCAGTTCCTTGGATGCAGTCAGCGCATCATCAAAGAACATTTCATAAAAATCGCCCAGACGGTAAAAAAGGATACAGTCGCTGTACTCTTCTTTGGTCTTTACGTATTCTTTCATCATCGGTGATAATACACTAATATTCTCCGGAAACCCAGTGTTTATGCGGCTTTTAGAAGTTCCAGATGTTGATTTGACCACATTATTACGATAGTTTTTTCCCTCGTTAGTGTTTTTGTCTATACTCAAGTATTTAAACCTCTCTTTAAAATTTTATCTCCATTTGCAAAATCAGGTTTCTGTTCCGTATTTTTGAATATACAGTTCGTATTCGTCATCTATATGTTCTTCTTCAATGTGTGTATAATAATTAGTCATTTTTTCATCAGAGTGTCCAGCTATTTTCTTTACTGTAGCGGCATCCATTCCCGATTGAATGCATCTTGTTACAAAAGTATGACGGAAAATATGAGGATGAACATCCATTAAATTCGGATCTCTGTTCTCTTTTTCTGCCAGAGCAATTTCATGCTTATTAACAATCCCAACAATCCGCCTGCATTCTGTTTGAGCTGATGATGGAAGATAACTTCTTCCTGAAGATGTTGTAAAAATCAGACCGGGATATTTTTTTAAAAGTATATTTGTTTTTCCCCAGTTTTTCCCCAGTTTTTCTTTATCACGATCCTGTTTTTCCTTCCAGCTCATAAAAGCAGCAATCACTGCATCCGTTAATGGAACCTTTCTATTGCTGGCACTTTTCTTTGGTGTTGTAATCTGAATAGTAGAATACCTTTCAGGAAGTTCATTTCCTTTCGAATCATAATATTTTGTAACTCTGTTTAAGGTTTTATATACACGAAGCTTTTCATGCTTAAAGTCAAGATCACACCATTCTAGGGCAAGTGCTTCCCCTATACGTAATCCTGTATGAAGAAGAATAAAAAAGAGTTCATAATACCGGGTATTCTTGCAGCTCTCAAGGAAACGATGAGTGTCATATATACTAAGACATTTTTCATCTTCTTGTTCCTGCATTATCTTCTCATCAGGTATTTCACCCGGTTCTTCTTTAGGCAGTTTAATATCGGCTACGGGATCTATGGGTATCATTTTTCCACCATATGCCTTTTTGAAAAGCTGACGGACTACACTTAATGATTGTATTACCGTTGTACGTGCATATCCTTCTTCTTCGAGTCCCTTTATCATGTCAAGAATATGTGTTGGACGGACCTCTATTAACCTCATGTAACCAATATATTCTCTTACTCGCTCAAAACCATTTACATAGTTACTTAAAGTGGTTGCTTTAACAGAATGCACCACATAAATAAGCATCCATTTTTCATACCACTTTGAAACAGAAATTCTAGGATCATATCCTGCAATTCCGGGGGAAACATTAGCAAGGTAGGCATTTCTTTCTTTTTTTAGATGTTGTAAATTTGTGCCATAAATTGAAAACGTTTTTCCTGTACCGCGAACGAAAATTCTGGCCTCATATCGTCCATCTTTTCTTTGATATAATCCTTTTCCTAATTCTTTACCCTTTAAGTTTTTGCCCATAACACCACCATCCTTTCTGATGATAATGCATGGCACTGGATATATATTTTAGCACAACAAAAAAAAGCTTTCAAGACTGCCGATCTATCCATTTTTGAAATTTTTTCTTATCAATCAGTGTTCTGCGCCCAATCCGTACCATGAAACAGTTTTCATTCATCAATGATCTCATTGTTTTCTCAGAAAGTCCTGTAAGCTCACAGGCTTCTTTAACGGATATAAGAATTTTATCGTTGTTTGCTTCCGGCTGTGTTTTTTTTCGCAACATATATAACCGGTCAATATCTGCAGGCAGATGATATTGACCGTTCCTCCTCTCTATTATATAAATTCTATAGGCATTTGCGAAACTCTGAAAGCCGCATAAATACTGACTTTTTTCGGTATTGTGATTTTGTTTCTCCTCACAAAGCTTTGAACTTTTATATCTATTTTGCATAAAAATTTCTTTTCATATATCGAAATTAAAACTTGTTTTTATGCAAAACATATATATTTCAATTATCGAGTTTCGCAATTACCTAATATAAATTCTAAAAAAGGCTGCCTGCTGGCCTTATAGATTAATCCAATGTTCTACGTTCCTGTTGGCTGACATAATACTCCACTGCTTCCTGTAAACTGCATCCGGTCCTATGGCTTCGACTTATTACACTGCTTTTATTTATTCCTAATTTCTCACAGCATACTTTAAGCGATGGATAAACAGTTCCATGATATTCAAATTCCGGGTTACTTAACATTTTTTTCCTTTTTCTCGTCATAAAATGTGTAAACGATTCTTCAAGAGAACAATTCTTATCTCATGCTCTTTGTCTCACACATATATCATCAATACCATATTTTTGACAACATGCCCGGAGACTTCGATATTCTATTCCTTTAAATGTAAATTTTTGTATTCTTTCGGCAATCATATCTTTATTTTCAATAAAATGCTCCAATGATTCTTCCATAGTACAATTCAATCTATATTTTCTTGAAGATACACTGTCAGCGTTGACTCCATATTCCAGACAGCATTCTTCCAAAGACCTATAGGTTTTGTCTCTAAAAATAAATA
>OIBE01000400.1_pt1 | contig 12189 bp, 9 predicted proteins | sample 1580961 | NCBI WGS metagenome assembly OIBE01 (sample SAMEA3882550, study PRJEB24775) | human gut metagenome | biome: human-associated habitat; feature: intestine environment; material: feces | place: Netherlands | collected 2009/2010
CTCCAACTTCGGCAACGCATCACCCAAGACCTCAGCAAGTACAGGTGACCCCTGCAGCTGATCCGTCATAGCCATCTCCCTCACCATGTTTCACGTGAAACAATCAACATGGAGAATGGCGCCGCTCATTACGACGCCATTCTCCATGCGGTCACTTTAGTTTGTTCAAAGACGACATCCGTCGAACGTCCCTGTCATCTCAAAAAAACTCGCCGAGCAATTACTCCTGATCAAGCTCGTCGTCTTCGGCGGTATCCTCGACTCTATTCTTGAGATACACCGTCACGTAACGATGAGGCTCCTCACCGTGCGAGCGAGACTTCAGCCCCTCTTCCCGAACCACATCGTGAACGACTTTACGTTCGAAGGAATTCATCGGCTTCAAGTCATACGGCTCGCCGGAATCCTTCACTGCGTCAATGGCATCCAAGGCGATATCACGGAGGTGCTGACGCTTGCGCTTCAGGAAACCGTCGACATCCACAATCAGATGAGAACGCTCGCCGGTCTTCTGCTGTACAGCCAGACGAGTCAATTGCTGCAGAGCATCAACGACTTCACCATTACGGCCAATAAGATGTTTGATGTCAGTATCGTCATCAGCAACGATTTGCACGGTGGGGCGGTCATTACGCACGCCCATCTCAATGTCGCCCTCATAGTCGGCGATATCCAGTAGGCCTTCAAGGTAATCCGCGGCGATGTCAGCCTCTTCGTTGAGCTGGTCGATCGACTTCACGTCATCCTGTGCCATACGCTACTCCTTCATGTCGTGTTTGAATTCCAAGTCTAAGCCCTGCTCCCCCGAACAGAGAAAGTAATGTCGGTGCGTGTTGAATGTTTCACGTGAAACATCGAACTCGCACCGACATAGTCGTCACTTCTTTTTGCGCTTACGCACGGGCTGTTGACGCTGATAGCCCTGAGTGGCCTTACGCTCGGCCTCTTCCTTGGCCTTGGCCAATGCTTCTTCTTCCAGAGAGGGCAGGCCGGCCTTTGCGCGGCGAGCATTCTCATTACGATGATCGCGCTTCTCCTTGTCCGCCGCAGCCGGAGAGCCAGGGGTCGGGAATGCGTACACCTGCCACAATGTGCGGCAGAGGTTGCACACGTTGTTGGTCAGCCAGTAGACCAGCACGGCGAACGGCATGGCGACACCGGAGAAGATGTACATGATCGGGAACATCCACAGCATCATCTTCTGCATCATTTCAGTCTGCTTGTTCGCAGCGCTCTGGGCCATGTTGCGCTTCATGCTGTTGTACTGCATGAGCCACAGGCAGAAGCACATCAACGCCACGAAGATGCCGATGATGATCTTGCCGTGGATGTCGGCAGTGGTGAAGTTCTCGGCCACGTTCACGCCGAACACGTTGGTGGAGGTGAACTGCTTGGCGGTGGCGATGTCGAAGGCGCCGAGGCCGGAACCGTTCCTGAACTTGCCACGGGCGATGTATGGAATGGCCGACAGGGTGTAGAACATGCACATGAACACAGGACCCTGCACGAACATAGGCAGCATCGACGTGCAGCCGCCCATCGGGTTCGCGTCGTTGTCCTGGTAGAGCTTCATCATCTCGCGTTGCAAAGCCTCTTTGCTGGCGGGATCGTTCTTGCCCTTGTACTTGTTTTGGATGCGCTGCATCTTGGGCTGCAAAACGGCCATCTGGGCCTGCATCTTGCGCATGCCCTTCATGGACTTGTAGAACAGCGGGAACACGCACGCCTGGACCACAATCACCAGGAACACGATGGACATGACCCACGAGAAACCGATCTCGTTCATGCCCAGCATCACCATGAATCGGTGGAATCCGGCCATAATCTGCGTCATGAGCCACTCGACGGGGTACAGGAGCTTGTACAGCCAGCCCCAGAAACCACTATCGAGGAGGAATTGATCTTGATTCATTACAGGCCATTCTCCTTATCGCCTATAGGTTCATCTACATCCAGAGGCGTGAGACGAGGCTCCTCATGTGCCTTCGACCACGAACATCTGTAAAACAAGGAATAGAGCTGTGGAACGTCGTCGATTCCTCCACGGTTCCACTGGTTGCAACGAAGAAGGCGTAATAACGCAAGAAGGCCACCTTTAAGGCAGCCAAATCGTTCAATCGCCTGAATCGCATAATTGGAGCAGCTGGGATAATACCGGCACCGAGGTGCGGTATGGGCGGAAATATGTTTCTGATACCAGCGGATGAGCCGCACCATCCAATTGCGATGATGCCCCTTGCTCATTGCCGGGAAGCGGTTTTACGTTTCACCGCTTCGAAACACGATGCCATCTGCTGCTCAAGCGACAGGAAATCGGCACGTGCGGCACTTGGCTTGGCACGCAACACGATATCGCAGGATTCAGGTAATAGTGATTCGTACTTTCGTGCAAGCACACGGAAACGCCTTTTCACGGCGTTGCGCGTGACCGCGTTGCCAACAGCTTTGGAAACGGCCAAGCCGACACGGCGGCCTTGCACCGTCGCTGTATCGCCCGTTACGACATCGTCGTGCATCAGATAATGCACGACGATGTCTTCTCGCGATACCCTACGACGGCGTTTGAGCACCGCAACAAAATCGCGATGGCTTTTCAGCCGTTCCACCGCTCTATGCCACTAAAAAATCAGGCAGCGAGGGACTTGCGGCCCTTGGCGCGGCGACGGTTGATCAGAGCGCGGCCTGCGCGGGTGCGCATGCGCTGACGGAAACCGTGCTTCATGTGACGACGACGGTTGTTCGGCTGGAATGTCCTCTTCATAATTAATGCTCCCGGTGTTTTTAGCCATGCCAAGGCACGGCTCCTCATGAGTCAAGCTCTACTAAATTACTCTGACCCCTGAACAGATTGTCGCGTCGTTCATTTTTCTTCACATTTTCATGAGGATTCCCCGCATAAAACAATCCACATAATCGTTGCGATTCCGCCGAATTCCCCACAAAAGTTATCCACAAACTACAACAATGTTATTCACATTTCAATCTTTTCAACACGCACGCCGGTGGATAACTCGGGGAAAAGAGAGTACAAATATACAGTTGCACATCAGTGGTACGTCTGTCGAGAAAGGATTATCCGTGGCTGATAACACGACAACAGATCCTCTCGAGCAGGCTCGTGGGGTGTGGTCCGACGCTTTGGCCCTGCTGCACCAGAATCCGTCGCTGTCCGTACGTGACAAAAGCTGGCTGGAGAACGTCTATCCCGAAGGCATGTGGGGCCCGACCATCATGCTGTGCGTGCCCAGTGAGGCGGCTCAGCAGGCTTTGCAGACCGAATTGAACAAGCCGTTGATGGAGGCGTTGCGCGAATCCGCCGAACAGGACATCTTCCCCGCCTTCAAAATCGTTGAAATGAAGCCGAAAACGGAGGAACAGCCGGAGGAAATCTATCCGCGCTTCTCCCCCGCGAAATCGCCGGCGAAGTCCCCTGCGAACGAGACGATGCAGGGCCAGTTGCCGATTCCCGCGACGATGCCGCCGGAACAGGACCATTTCCAGAGCGGCCAGAACAGGCCGCTGCTCGACCCCGAAACGCATTTGAACAAGAACGCCACCTTCGACACCTTCGTGCCCGGCGATTCCAACCGTTTCGCACGTACCGTGGCGCTGGCCGTGGCGGAGGGTTCCGGCCATGATTTCAATCCGTTGTGTATCTACGGAGGCTCCGGCCTGGGCAAAACCCATTTGCTGAACGCCATCGGCAACTACGCGCTGGTCAAGGACCCCAATCTGAAGGTCCGCTACGTCACCAGTGAGGAATTCACCAACGAATTCATCGAGGCTCTGGCCGATACGAACCAAAGTTCCGGCCAGATCAAGGAATTCAACCGCCGCTACCGCGAGGTCGACGTGCTGCTCATCGACGATATCCAGTTCCTGAGCGGCAAGGACGCGACCCTTGAGCAGTTCTTCCACACGTTCAACACCCTGCATCAGGCCAACAAGCGCATCGTGATCGCCTCCGATGTGCCGCCGAAGGACCTGCAGGGCTTCAACGAACGTCTGATCTCCCGCTTCGAATCGGGCCTGACCGTGGACGTCAAACCGCCGGATCTGGAGACGCGAATCGCCATTCTGCGCATGATCGCCACCATGAACGGCTCCAATATTCCCAACGACGTGTTCAACCTGATCGCGGAACGGTTCACCGAGAACATCCGCGAGCTGGAAGGCGCGCTGAACCGTGTGACCGCCATGGCGTCGCTGAGCAACCAGCCGGTCACCAAAGCCCTTGCGGAGCAGACTTTGCAGGACTTCTTCACCACCGACGTGGAAATCAAGCCCGCGGACATCATCACGCAGGTGGCCAAGTACTTCTATTTGACGTTCGACGACATCGTCGGCCGTTCGCGTACCAAGAAGATCGCGCTGGCACGCCAGATCGCCATGTATCTGGTACGCGAGCTGACCAGCATGAGCCTCAACGACATCGGCCTGGTCTTCGGTGGCAAGGACCACACCACCGTGATGCACGCGTATACGCGCATCAACGACGAGATGCAGGAGAAGCAGGAGATCTACAACTACGTGACCGAGTTGACTCTGCAGCTCAAGCAGCGTTCCAACGACAAGTAACGGAAGCAACCACAACAAACGGCGTATTTCCAACGGTTTTCCTTAGGCTGGTAAATTATTTACCAGCCTTTTTACTATCCGCGTGACACGCCCGGACATAATTTCTTGTACATCGAGTTTTCCACATACATATCCACATTTCGGGGAAAGGTCTGTGGAAAAGCCGTTGGAAACACGGAAAACGGCAGTGGATGGCTCGTGGATTATTCACAGTGAATTGTGGATAAGTTTTGCGCGGCCATGAGCCTGTGGATAACCCATGCTCTTATCCACATTCGACTCAGAAGTTATCCACAGATGTCGCCTCGTACTGAGACGTTGCTGCGCTTGGGCTGAACGAGCTTATCCACACTATCCACAGGGCTTATTATTACGAAAGTACGTTTTTCTTACTTTCATCGTCATTCTCGTAATGCGGGGAATTCCCCACGCTTTCGTCGTCGTTGCTCTTATCGCTAGAATGGCATGTGGATCGAACGAAACGAGGAATACCCCATGAAAGTCGAAGTCAATTCCCAAGCTCTTGCCGATGCCGTGGCATGGACCACACGTGTCATCGACGCACGTCCCGCAACCCCGATTCTGGCGGGCATCCGTCTGGAAGCCATTGACGGCACACTCCAGCTTTCCGCCTTCAACTACGCCATTTCCGCACGCCACCACATCGAAGCCGGCGTGGATGAGGCCGGTAGCGTTCTGGTGCTGGGCAAACTGCTTGCCGACATCACCAAGTCGCTGCCCGCTGCGAAAACCTATCTTTCCACCGATGGTTCCACGATGACCATCACGTCGGGCAAGTCGACCTTCACCATGCAGCTCATGCCGGAAAGCGAATATCCGGATCTGCCCGTGGTGCCGACGAAACTGGGTCAGGTGGACTCCCCCACCTTCGCTCAGGCCGTCAACCAGGCGTCCGTCGCGGTCTCCCGTGAGGAGAACCGTCCGGTGCTCACCGGCATCCGCGTCCAGTTCCAGGGCGACAAGGTCATCATGAGCTCCACCGACCGTTTCCGTCTGGCCCGTTCCAGCTTCACCTGGACGCCGGAGGATGCGACCATCAGCACCACCGCTTTGGTCCGTGGCTCGCTGCTGCGCGACATGGCACGTTCGCTGGACGAGCATCAGAACGTCACCATCGATTTCGATGCGGACAACCCGTCCCTGCTGGGCTTCGAGAACGCCGGCCGCGTGTCCACCTCCCAGCTCATCGACGGCGAATTCCCGGCCGTTGACCGCCTGTATGCCGATGAATACCCGATTCATGCCGTCATCAACAAGCAGGCCCTCATCGACGCCATCAAGCGCGTTTCGCTGGTCGCCGAACGCAACGCCCCGATCCGCATGGTCTTCTCCGGCCAGGAGCTGACGCTGTCGGCCGGCACCGCCGACGAAGCACAGGCGAAGGAGATTCTCGACATCGACATGGACGGCGAGGACATCACCGTGGCGTTCAACCCCTCCTATCTGGTCGACGGCCTGAGCGCCATCAGCGAGCCGTTCGTGCGCATGAAGATGACCACCGCGGTCAAGCCCGTGGAATTCAACGGCCAGCAGGAAGCGGATTCCGACGAATCCATGGACTACCGTTACCTGCTCGTTCCGATGCGCTTCAACAACTGATTTCGTTCCACCTGTGGCCCGGACGGCAAGTTCCCGTCCGGGCCACCATGCCATCACCTTCAAGGAATTCCGGTTTTCATGCATATCTCCCGTCTCGCGCTCGACCATTACCGGTCATGGGACCATTGCGTGCTTGATTTCGAACCGGGAATCAACATTCTCCAAGGCTCGAACGGCCTAGGGAAAACCAATATCGTGGAAGCCGTGGAAGTGCTGTCCACCGGCTCCAGCCACCGCACCTCGTCATCGCTGCCGCTGGTCGAAAAAGGCCACCCTTCCGCCACTGTCCGGGCCAACGTCGAAGATGCGGGCGAACAGCGCACATATGAGATCACCATCGCCGCGCGAGGCGCCAACAGGGCGCGCGTGGACGGCGGAAAATCGCAATATATGAGGGATATCGTGGGTTTGGTCCCCTCCGTGTCCTTTACCCCCGAAGACCAGCGGTTGGTGTCTGGCGATCCGGCCACCCGACGGAACTTCCTCAACCAGGCGGCTTCACTGCTGTTGCCCCGTTATGCGCAGTCGTTGCAACAGTTCGCGCACGTTGCCAAACAGCGTGCCGCATTGCTCAAACAGCTGTCTGACGGCTCCGGCATCGATCCCGAATACGGGCGTCAGGCCGTGCTGAGCGGTCTGGAAGTGTGGACCGGCCAATTCATCGCCCTCGGCGTGCAATTGACCAAGGACCGGAACGATGTGATCGGACTGCTGCGCGAGCCGTTCACCCGCATCTATGCTTCGTTGGCGGGCGAAGAGGAACAGGCCGACCTGGTGTATGAGCCGTCCTTCGACGAGGTGCTTCTGTTCGACGAGCCGGCCGCGGAAATCAGCCGTCATTTCCAACGCATCTACCCCGGCGAAGTGGCCCGTGGGCAGAATCTGATCGGACCGCAGCGCGATGATCTGACATTGCGGCTCAACGACATGCCAGCCCGCGAATTCGCTTCGAACGGCGAGATGTGGACAATGGCGTTGGCCTTGAAAATGGCGCTGTACGAAGTGGTTTCGGCGCAGCGCGACGTCAAGCCGATCGTGATACTCGACGATGTGTTCGCCCAGCTCGACGAGTCCCGTCGCGGGCAGATCCTCGACTTCGCGCGACGGCAGGACCAGGTGCTGATCACCGTCGCCGCGGCAAGCGATATTCCGCAAGGCGAGGCGCATGTCATCGACGTTGCCGCGCTGCGTGCGCAATCGCAGGAGACGGACGGCGATATCGCGGCGATGGCGGCCATGCTTGCCGCCGGACGTGGCGCGCAATCGCAAGGAATCGAGGCCGAATCCTAATGCCGAAACCACCAATCTGCGAACTGCTGAACCTCGACCAACGCAAACTGCCGGCCGAAGTGTTCGACCGCATCAGCGACCGTGCCGGGCGGCTCAAGGAACGCGAGGAACGCGCGCGCAAGGCGTGGGAAAGCTTCGGCAAACCCGGACGCGATCCGGAAACCGTCGGCAGCCTGTTCAATCTGCTGGCATCGAACGGCGCATGGATACCCCACCTCAAAATGGCGCAGATGCGCGACCATTGGGACCAGGTGGTGGGCGTGGAGAACGCGAAGCACTCCTACCCCGCCAGCCTGCGAGACGGCGTGCTGACGATACGTTGCGACAGCCCGGCCTGGACCACCACCCTGTCGTATATGGCGCCGTTGCTGACGGACACCATCCGCAGGAAACTCGAAGGTCTGACCATCAATGAGGTGAGGGTCACCGGCCCGCAGAGCCAAGGGTTCAGCCGTGGGCGTATCTCAAGGAAGATTCGCTACTGAGGGCTATTGCGAAGTCGACTTACAATCGACCTCTCTGACAGGAGAGATCGATTGTGGCGCGCGTGAAACAGGCCGTTGCGACGGGGTTTGCGGAGGTTTTCCGGCTCGTCGGACGCGTTCGGAACCATGCCGAAGCCGTTGAAAACCGTTGAATTCCAAGGATAAATGTCTATAGCGCGCTGTCCCCCTCCATGAGTAGAATATCCAGCAGTGTATGTAAACGCCTAGAAGGGGCCTTTATTTGCGTTCTAGGTGGTATCACCTGCGGAAATGACCCTTGATGGCGGGAAAAATGCAGGAAGGAATCTCTGTGGCAGACCTTGATGCGGATTCGCTGAACGAATCAGCTGAAAACACGCAGGAAGATCAGATTCAGGATCAGATCCAGAACGACCAGCTCGAAGATGCGCAACTTGACGATTCGCTGTCTCCGGAACACTACGACGCGTCCGATCTGAGGGTGCTGGAAGGCCTTGAGGCGGTGCGTATCCGTCCGGGCATGTATATCGGCTCCACCGGCCCTCGCGGCCTGCACCATCTGGTGTATGAGATCGTCGACAACTCCGTCGACGAGGCGCTTGCCGGCTACGCGTCGCACATCGAAGTGACGATTCTGCCGGACGGCGGCGTGCGCGTGGTGGACGACGGCCGAGGCATCCCGGTCGACGAAGTGCCGGGCGAAGGCATCTCCGGTGTCGAAACCGTGATGACCAAGCTGCACGCTGGCGGCAAGTTCGGTGGCGGCGGCTACGCGGTCTCCGGCGGCCTGCACGGCGTGGGCATCTCCGTGGTGAACGCGCTGTCCACCCGCGTGGACATCGAAGTGCGCCGTCAGGGCTTCCACTGGACCCAGACCTACATCGACCAGAAGCCGACCGCGCGTCTGCTCAAGGGCAAGCCGATGGAGGAAGGCGAGTCCACCGGCACTTCCGTGACCTTCTGGGCCGACGGCAAGATCTTCGAAACCACCACCTACGATTTCGAGATCCTGCGCAACCGCTTCCAGCAGATGGCGTTCCTCAACAAGGGGCTGAAACTGTCCCTGACCGATTTGCGCGAACCGGATCAGGCCGGAGACGAAGTCGCGGGCGAAAGCGACGACAATGCCGAACCGAAGCATCAGACGGTCACCTACCAATACAACGACGGCATCAAGGATTATGTCGATTACTTGGTGAAGTCCCGCAAGGCAACCCCCGTCGAACCGGATGTGATCGATTTCGAAGCGGAAGACCTGAAAATCGGCATTTCCGCGGAAATCGCCATGCAATGGACCACCGCATACTCCGAAGCGGTGCACACCTTCGCCAACACCATCTCCACCACCGAAGGCGGCACCCATGAGGAGGGCTTCCGCGCCGCGCTGACCTCGCTGGTCAACCGTTACGCCCGCGAGAAGAACATCCTCAAGGACAAGGACGAGAACCTGTCCGGCGACGACGTGCGCGAAGGCCTGACCGCCGTCGTGTCCGTCAAGCTCACCAACCCGCAGTTCGAAGGCCAGACCAAGACCAAGCTCGGCAATTCCGAGGCGAAGACCTTCGTGCAGCGCGTCATGACCGACAAGCTCGGCGACTGGTTCGACGCCCACCCGAACGAGGCCAAGAACATCATCCAGAAGGCCATCGAGGCCTCCCGTGCGCGCCTGGCCGCCAAGAAGGCACGTGAGAACACCCGCCGCAAGTCGATCTTCGAATCGGCCGGCATGCCGGACAAGCTCAAGGACTGCCAGTCCAACAATCCGGAGGAATGCGAGCTGTTCATCGTGGAGGGTGATTCCGCAGGCGGCTCCGCCATCCAGGGACGCAACCCGATCACGCAGGCCATCCTGCCTCTGCGAGGCAAGATCCTCAACACCGAGCGCGCAAGCCTGGACCGCATGATGAAGTCGGACACCATCGAATCGCTGATCACCGCGGTCGGCGGCGGCTATGGCGAGGATTTCGACCTGAACAAAGTCCGCTACCACAAGGTCATCATCATGGCCGATGCCGATGTGGATGGCGCGCATATCGCAACCCTGAATCTGACGCTGTTCTTCCGCTACATGCGCCCGATGATCACCGCTGGTTACGTGTATGTGGCCATGCCGCCGCTGTACCGACTCAAGTGGACCAAAGGCGCGCACGACTTCGTGTACACCGACGCCGAACGCGACCGCGTGCTCGCCGAAGGCAAGGCCGCCGGCCGCCAGCTGCCGAAGGGCGAAGGCATCCAGCGCTACAAGGGTCTGGGCGAGATGAGCTACCAGGAACTGTGGGAGACCACCATGGATCCGGACCACCGCATTCTGAAGCAGGTGCAGATCGAAGACGCGGCCGCAGCCGACGAAACCTTCTCCATGCTCATGGGAGACGAAGTCGAACCTCGCCGCCTGTTCATCCAGCGCAACGCCCGCAACGTCAGCTGGATCGACGCGTAGGGATTTCAAGGACTTCAGGCAAGGTTTCATAAGGATTTAGAAGGACTTAGAAGTTGGCAGACGAAAACAACAGCAACGAAGACGGCCAGTTCGTGCCTGACGGCTCCATGGAGCCGTTGAGCCCGCAGGAGGCCGACAACACCGATTACGGCCTGATGGTGGGCGAACGCATCCAGAAGAAGGATCTGCAGCAGGAAATGCGCGAATCCTACCTGGCGTACGCCATGTCCGTCATCGTCGATCGTGCCCTTCCGGACGTGCGAGACGGCATGAAGCCGGTGCACCGCCGCGTGATCTACGCGATGTACGACGGCGGCTACCGCCCCGACCGCGGCTACTCCAAGTGCGCACGCGTCGTCGGCGAAGTCATGGGCAAGTACCATCCGCACGGCGATTCCGCGATCTACGACACGTTGGTGCGTATGGCACAGTCGTGGTCTATGCGCTACACGCTGGTCGACGGCCAGGGCAACTTCGGCTCCCCCGGCGACGACCCGGCAGCCGCAATGCGTTACACGGAATGCCGTATGGCGCCGCTCGCCATGGAAATGGTGCGTGACATCGACAAGGACACCGTCGATTTCCTGCCGAACTACGATGGCAAGACACAGGAGCCGACCGTGCTTCCGGCACGATTCCCGAACCTGTTGTGCAATGGTTCGTCTGGCATCGCCGTGGGTATGGCCACCAACATTCCTCCGCACAACATGCGCGAGGTGGCAGAAGGCGTGCATTGGGCGCTCGACCATCCGGACGCGAGCCGTGAGGAACTGCTCGACAACCTGATCCGCATCATCAAGGGACCGGACTTCCCTACCGGCGCCACGATTCTCGGCCATAAGGGCATCGAACAGGCGTACCGTACCGGCCGTGGCCTCATCACCATGCGAGCCGTGGTGAACACCGAGGAGATCAAGGGCCGCATGTGCCTCGTGATCACCGAACTGCCGTACCAGGTCAACCCGGATCGTCTGGTCGTGTCCATCCGCGAAGCGGTGCGCGACGGCAAGATCCAAGGCATCGCCGACATGCGCGACGAAACCTCCGGCCGTACTGGCCAGCGCCTCGTGCTCGTGCTCAAGCGCGACGCCGTGCCGAAGGTCGTGCTCAACAACCTGTACAAGCACTCCCAGCTGCAGCAGACCTTCGGCGCCAACATGCTGGCGCTGGTCGACGGTGTGCCGCGCACGCTGTCTTTGGATGCCTTCATCCGCCATTGGGTGGGCCACCAGCTGGAAGTCATCGCACGCCGTACCGCATACCTCAAGCGTGAGGCGGAGGAACGCGACCACATTCTGCAGGGCTATCTGAAGGCCCTCGACATGATCGACGAGGTCATCGCGCTTATTCGTGCTTCCGAATCCGCGGAAACCGCGCGCACGGGCCTTATGGACCTGCTGGACGTGGATGAAGTGCAGGCCGACGCCATTCTGGCCATGCAGCTGCGCCGACTGGCCGCATTGGAACGTCAGAAGATCCTCGACGAGCACAACGAACTGATGCGTCGCATCGCCGACTACAACGACATTCTCGCCAAGCCAGAGCGCCAGCGCAAGATCGTGGGCGACGAGCTTGACGAAATCGTGTCCAAGTATGGCGACGAACGTCGAACCAAGATCCTGCCGTACTCCGGCGAAATGAACGTCGAAGATCTGATCGCGGAAGAAAACGTGGTCGTAACCGTTACACACTCCGGTTTCATCAAGCGCACCAAGGCCGACGAATACCGTGCGCAGCATCGCGGCGGCAAGGGCATCAAGGGCGCCAAGCTGCGCGAGGACGACGTGGTGGACC
>OIBE01000406.1_pt1 | contig 12046 bp, 8 predicted proteins | sample 1580961 | NCBI WGS metagenome assembly OIBE01 (sample SAMEA3882550, study PRJEB24775) | human gut metagenome | biome: human-associated habitat; feature: intestine environment; material: feces | place: Netherlands | collected 2009/2010
ATCACCCCATCGCCATCAATCACAAAAGTCGAACGAATCACACCCTCATAAACCTTGCCATACAACTTCTTCTCACCATACGCGCCATACAAACGATGCACAGTCAAATCAGCATCCGATAGCAGAGGAAACGTCAAATGATCGCGCTCGCGGAATCGGACGAGCCTGTCCAGCGGATCCTTCGATATGCCGAGTACGGTGAATCCGCGTGAAGAGAGGCGTGCGAGGTTGTCCCGGAAGTCGCAGGCTTCGGTAGTGCAGCCGGGAGTCATCGCGGCAGGGTAGAAGTACAGGATGATATTCTGGCCGCGCAATGCGGAGAGCGTGACACTACCGCCGTTGTCGCTGGGAAGTGTAAAGTCCGGGGCCGTTAGTCCTGCTTCGAGTCGTGCGGATGCAGGAGGGTTCTGTGCTGCCGAGGCTACTGACGGATTGATGTCGGACATGATTATCTCCTTACTGTTCTTCGGATTTCAAGTGCCGATACCAAGCGAGAATAAACGTCATCATACCCGCCTTTGCGTGTGCACAGTTCGTTGACTCGTTGCGCGCCGCCGCGAACTCCAAACAGTAGGCGTCAGACCTGTCAAGGGAACAAATCGGAAAAAGATCCTGCGCGAAGTATGGTTTGAAACGTGTCATCGTGCGCATTTTCTGGATCTGTCGGCCTTGTGCTGAGCAAAGCAGGCTGTATCTCGCCTATGTATGGCAGATTTCGGGATGTGACATGAGGCATCTCGCTTATATATGGCAGTCGGTTTCGCGAAAATGAGGTTTTTCATGCCCCCTACCTACTGCTTTGACGGACTGACCTGCCATATATAAGCAAGATATCTCCGGACAAGTTCGCAAATCTGCCATACATAAGCGAGATATGAGCAAAACGGTGTTCAACAACAAAGGAAACGTCAAATGATCGCGCTCGCGGAACCGGACGAGCTTGTCCATCGGATCCTTTGATATGCCGAGCACAGTGAATCCGCGGGAGCGCAGGCGCGCGAGGTTGTCCCGGAAGTCACAGGCCTCAGTAGTGCATCCAGGAGTCATCGCGGCAGGGTAGAAGTACAAGACGATATTCTGACCGCGCAATGCGGAGAGCGTAATGCTATCGCCGTTGTCGCTGGGAAGTGTGAAGTTCGGGGCCGTTAATCCCGCTTCGAGTCGTGCGGATGCGGGGGAGTCCTGCGCTGTTGGGGTCGCTGGCGAATTGATGTCGGACATGATTGCTCCTTACCGTTCTTCGGACTTCGTGCCGATACAAAGCGCGAATAGGCGTCATCATACCCGCCTTACGTGCGCGCGGCTTGCTTGACTCGTTGCGCGACGATCTATTTTTCTCGTTCCAAAGCAAGCGCGGTATCGAATATTTCGATGTGAGCGGAACGGTTTTGTTTGTGCATGGGCTATTATTGGGATGACAAGTTTTGTGCCATTCCCCAAACCGGCTTGCCGTCGGTCGGGGCGGCGGAAGGCTTGCGAGAGGTTACTGCCGGATACCTCCGCCACGTCGGAGACGTGGAAACCGTAAGGGAGGCGTAGCATACCACCCGTGCGAAACCGTTGGAAAGCGGAAGGGTGTGCGAAACGTCCCGCGAGAGCGTGGCGAACCGCCCAAGCAGTGGGCGTCAGACCCGTCAAGGGAACAGATCCGAAAAGATCTGTTCCCTTCTTTTTATTCGGAGGGCAATGATGGCTGACCACAGCAAAGAGAAGGCGGAGTGGCTTCGGAAAGTAAGGGACGAAATCCGTCCCGCATATGCCCGGTTGCTTTCCTCGGGACGGTTGATTCTTCAATGTGATGACGGTAGCGAAGTTGCCATCAGGTTTACTAAAGGCGTTTTGCCCATCTATGTGGGTTTGAATACTACATGGACTTCCATAAGGGACGTCGTGCCCGGCAGTCGGATTTCTATGACGACATCATACGAAGGAATTTTACGGCGAAGCGCGTGGACTACACCCATAGACATAGCGACAGGAACACGTCATACGAAAAGCGGCGGAGTCATACAAAATCAAAACTGGATATAGCAGGTGAGGCCTTCAACCATGTGGCGAGTGCTGCCTATGTGGTGGAATCTGCGAAAAGTGGCTTGATTTTATTTGCTGGTGATGAGCGGTGGCGTTGGGCTTGTCGGAACAGGTGAACAAGAAAGATGAGCGGACGGGTGATTACATTCCTGCATCTCTTGTGAATGAGAGTGTTCTTTCCGAGAGCATCCACAGGCGGGGTACGCGTGTGAGAAGCGTCGTATCAGCAAGATGGGAGTGATTCCGGAAACCGTTTGCTTGGTCTGTAGTCGTAGGCTTCGGCAACATAGCAGTGATTGTTGTTGCAGGATAAGAACAGGATGATGTTCCGGTTGCGGATGACAGCTCGTATCATTCTTCGGGTTTTCTCGATGTGTAGGTTTTGTGATTGCGGCCAAGTGGGCGTTCTCTTGGCCGCAATCATGGTTGGAAAGAGGTTGAGCGATGACTCGTGGCATAGCTGAGATGCCTCCGTACAAGTCCGCGAATCTGCCATGCATAAGCGAGATGAGGACAATGCACATCGAGGTGATGATGTTTTGTCTTTGCCGACGTGCTGGGCATCCCTGTCGAAAACGTCGCAGTAAACGAGTTCGGCGGCCTTGGCGGCGCGATGTGCTCCGCCGTGGGAACCGGCTTGTACAAGGATTCCCAAGAAGCGTTCGTGATTGCTGTAGCGAGGATGGATTCGGGCCACACGAATCACTCCATCACCATCGATCACGAAAGTCGAACGAATCACACCCTCATAGACCTTGCCGTATAATTTCTTCTCACCATACGCACCATACAAACGATGCACAGTCAGATCGGCATCCGACAACAACGGAAACGTCAAATGCTGTCGGGCTACTGGCGAATTGATGCCGACGTGATTGCTTCTTACGGTTCTTCGGACTTCGTGCCGATATAAAGCGCGAATAGGCGCCTGTTGAGGTCGGTCGGAGGGCTGTGAGCCACGGCCGGCCTCAACGTGCTAGATGGTTGTTAGAGGTTAGAAGACGCTGTAGCCGCCATCTACGCGAATATCAGTGCCAGTAACGTACGAGGAGGCGTCGCTGGCGAGGAAGAGTACCGTGCTGGCAATCTCGTCATTCGTGCCGAAACGGTGCATTGGCACGACTTCGAGCATAGCGTCGTGGCCAGGCATGTCGATACGGCCATTGAAAATTCCAGACCACACGTATCCGGGGGAGATGGTGTTGGAACGGATGCCGTCCTTGGCGAGCGCTGCGGCAAGGTAACGTGAGTGTTCCATGATGGCCGCTTTGGTGGCGCCATACGCGTTCACCGGCGTCGGACTTCCCATCATATAGTTCGCGTTGTGTCCGGACAGGGAGGCTGTGAAGATCAGTGAGCCGCCATGACCGTGTTCGCGCATGATTTCATGCGCGATGCGGCCGGTACGGTAGGTGCCGTTGAGGTTGATGTTGATGGTGCGTGTCCATACTTCTTCGGTGGCGTCTTGATCGTCGCCCGGTACGTTGACTCCGGCGTTGAGGAACGCGAAGTCGACGGTGCCCAGCTGTTCCACCAATTGCGTTTTGAGTTCGGCTACTTGTTCGACGTTGGTGACGTCGCAGGTGAGCGCGATGACGTTGGTGCCGAAACGTTCGCTCATGTCTTTCGCCAGTTCGGTGAGCTTGTCTTCTTGGCTGGGCAGGTCGACTAGTGCGACGTCTGCTCCGGCTTGGGCGAGTGCGGCTGCGGCGTTGCGTCCTAGACCGCCTGCGGCTCCGGTGACGAAGCCTTTGCGGCCGCGCATTGAGAATTTGTCGAGTATCGAGTAGTTTGAATCCTTCCATTTGTCGAGGGGATAACGTTCGTCGAAGATTTGTTCGACGGTTTTCTCTGGAATCTGCGATGATTCAACTGCCATGTTTCGCTCCTTTGCGTTATGATGACCGCTTTTAGATGCGTTCGCGCATCATGTTTTGCGCATCTATGGACCATGTTTGCGGTTGCCTATGCTCGTGTCTGCGGTTGCTCGACGTCTATGCCGAACCAATTCGAGTGTAGCAAATAAAACGATGGCGGTGCTGTCAGTATTTGTCAGGTAAAGCGTAGTGAGGAAGCCGTAGAGTCAAGACCAGAAGATGGTTGGCGATCAAAAGGGGAGTGGTGATGACGGAGTTGAAAATGTTTTCCAAGCCTGTGGTGTTCACGGATTTCGATGGGGTGCTCAACGCCTTTCCGGATGACAAGCTTTTGCGCAGGGGCGGCGTGAACAAGGTCATGACCTGGGCGAAGCCCGACAGTCCCTACGCGAAAATGTACAATCCTGAAAAAGCGTTCCACTTGGACAGTAACGAAAAAGCCCACACGCCCGTAGGCTCATGGCGTATTCATTGATCCAGTGAACTGTCCGACGCGATGTATGCGTTGGCGGTCGACGGTATCGTGGAATTGTGGTGGCTGTCCACCTGGCAGCCGTACTGCAGTCAGATTCTCGACCCGATGCTCGGCTGGGATCCCATGCTGGTCGATGTCGTCACCTGGTATGATCCTGTCACCAAATGGGGACGTGAGACGGGCAAATGGCAGACCATCCAACGACGCGTACGCATCGAATGCGAAGAGAATGAACCCGCGCCGATCGTATGGATCGACGATGATGAATGCTTCGAACAGCGCGCGCAGCTCTTGGAGGAACTCCAGCCGAAAGCGCCGGTGCTTATGGTCCGTCCGGACTATCGTATCGGCATCAGCCGTCGTCAATGGAAGCTGATCGATACGTTCGTGCACCATCCCGAACAGTTCGACACGGTCACGTTCGACATGGAACCAACCTGCAGGATATACGACATCCACCACGGTTTCTAGCCTAAATGAATTACCATGGGAGGATAGTCGAGCGGAATGAAGGAAGGATGGGGTTATGGCGGAACGTATCGTGGAGCGTCTTATCCGAGAGCGTGATACTCGATATGGTGACGGCATTTACACGACTACGCAAATCCAGTTCGCATGGAATTCCAATCATATGGAAGGTTCCACCCTTACTGCCAAACAGACCGCGCAGCTATTTGCCACCGGTACCTATACCACGGATGGCAGCGAACAGGTCAATCCTGACGATGCGTTGGAAACCCGTAATCATTTCGCTGCGTTCCGTTGGATTCTCGACCATGCTGATGAGCCGGTGGACCGGGATATGGTCTGTCACCTGCATGCCATTCTCAAGCAGGGCACCAGACAGGTCTCCGACTCGCTTTTCAACGTGGGCGGCTACAAGACTCGGCCGAACTTTATTGGCAATCCTGTCACTCCGACAAGGACTGCGCTGCCGCAGGATGTTCCCGAATTTATGGACAGGCTGTTTGATATGTGCACGAAACTTGAGGATGAACCGTATCAGATCGCCCGTGTCCATTGGACGTTTGAGAAGATTCACCCATTTTCGGACGGCAACGGTCGAATCGGACGGCTTATCATGTTCAAGGAGCTTTTGCGTATCGATGCGTTGCCTGTCCTTGTCCATGACGCGTATCGTGCGGAGTACGTCAATGGCATCAGCAAGTTTCCGGACGAGCCAGGATGGCTGGTTGATACGCTTCTATTCGAACGGGACCTTTACCGGTCGCATGTTCTGAAAACGGATGCCGAGGCATTGCGTTACACGTACCATGACCAATGGAATATGGCTGAGCATCGGGTGGAACGAGATGAGGATCTGGAATTCGCCAAGCTCATCGACACGAAGGCCCAGCCGTTGTTCGATGAGGAGTATCAGCAGCGCGAACGGCTCCTATGGGGCGAATAGCGGTCCGACTGTGTTGTTGTGGTGGTTCCTCCTTCCAAACGTGACATGAACCGAATGTGCATTGAGATGTGCAATTTGTGCACATTGCGGTCGCCGGCCGTTCACCTTGGTGTAAGAAGGAATCAGCCTTCGGACTTTAGCATGAGGTGCAAAGGCGCGTATTGAATGCGCGCATACGAGGAAGTGAGAGCTGCATACATGCGTGTATTCGACTTCGATGGAACCATCTATGACGGAGAAAGCCTGTTCGACCTGTACCTGTTTTCGGCCAAATACAATCCGAAGGTATTGCGGTACATCGCCCCGGTACTGCGCTATGCCATCAAATACAAGCTCGGACGAGCCACGTTCGATCAAATGGAATACGGTGTGGGCAAGCTATGCCACGGATATTTAAGCGAACTTGCCGAATCGTTGGAATTCGAAGAATTGGTCAACGCCTTCTGGGATCAGAACATGAAGCGCATCAAACCCTGGTATGAGCCACGCGAAGACGATGTGATCCTCACCGCCTCGTTCGACATCACCGTGGGCGAGGCCTGCCGCAGGCTTGGCGTGCAACATTTGGTCTCGTCCACCATCGACGGCAACACGTTGAACGTAAACTACCTCAACTTCAACACCAACAAGCCCAAACGATTCCGCGAACTCTACGGAGACAACGTTCGAGTGGACGAATTCTACACAGACAGCCGATTCGACCAGCCCATGATCGACATGGCCCGACGTGCCTACATGGTCAAAGGCAACAAAATCCACCAAGTCAAATAGCCGGAAAGGCTGGAACGGAATACGGCGGCAAGGACCGATCCTGACATCTCCCCTTCGGCATGGACGCCTTGCACGAGCCAGGATGGGCGTCGGTCGGTCATATTGCCGTATATGGAAAATACGACCGACCGCAAAAACAGTTAGAACGACACGCGCCTGGAATGGTTTACGGCAGAAACCTCGCACACGATGCCAACAACTACCGCGAAACACGCTTCACACACAACAAATAAATCAACCAAGCAACAGGCATCGCCAACATAAACACCGGATAAAACCACACAGCAGGCAAATGCCCATACACCAAACCACCCACAAACGGACCAACCGACATACCCAAATCAATACCCGCATAATACGTACTATTCGCAATACCACTGCGCTCGCGGCCTGCGATTACCACGGCCTGCGCCTGCGTGACTGAACTCATCAGACCGTAGCCGACAGCGGTGAAAATCGCAGCCAACAACAGCATCCAATCATTGAACAGGAACGTCATGCATGCGAGCATCGCCAGCATGCCCAACGAGCAGACCGTCAGCCAGAAACGGAAGCCCTTGCTGTCGAACAGGTCGCGCAAGCCCAGTCGCAACACCAATAACGCGACCGCGTAAAACATGAAAAACAGGTCGGACGATACCGGCAGATGACGAGACTGAACATAACTCACGATGAAGGACTGATTTGCGAAATACGCTATCGCAAACATCATGAACGTCAGCGACAACGGCACCACACGCGGTTCCAGAATCGAACGGATCGAAAAACGATGCTTTTTGGTTGCGCTAGCAGAACCGTCAATGTCTACGGCAGTGGAGGGATTCTCCGTTATGGAAGTCTGCTTTTTGCGTACCGGTTGTCCGCCATTCTTCACCATCAGTGTGGCGATCAGCATGATCACCGCCAGCACCAGCGAACTCAAAAACGTCAGACGATAACCGATGTATTTTTGCGCGCGAATACCCAATGCCGGTCCGACCGCCATAGCCAGCGCGTTCATCGTGCCATACACTCCCATGCCGGCACCCATATGCCGGATCGGCAGCAAAAGCGACATCCACGTGGCCAGGCAGACCGAGCAGCATGCGAAACCAACGCCGTTGATCACGCGAGCCATGATGAGCATGATGGGGGAGTTTGCGAAATAGTACAGCAGTCCGGCGGCGAAATAGAGCACCGTGCCAACCGCCACAAGCGTGCGCTTGCTGGTTTTGTCGGAAAGATTGCCTGCGATAGGGCGGCAGAACAGTGAGATGAAACTCATCGACCCGGCCACCGCACCCATCAGCATGCCGGACGCGCCCAACGATTCCGCATATCCGGCAACGATCGGATTGGCAAGCATATTGCTCGACATGAAACAGAACGTCGCAAGCATGACCAACGCCATATCACGGGTGATGAGACGATCATGCTTACGCCGGGGCTGTTCGGGCTGGTTCGATTGTTGTGCCGGTTGCTTCTGTCGTACCGATTCAGATGCGGGTATCGTTGGTGCTGTCATGCTCGTTCGCCTCCGAGCATGCAACTGTAGCAGCCTTGACGAAAAACGGCCGTCCACATATTGCGGACGGCCGATGGAGATGGCTTTAACGATGTGAAAGTATGCTTCGCTTACAGAGTTTTTACAGAGCTTTGGCGGCCTGCTCGACAAAACCTTCCATACCGTCGATGTCAACGACATGGTCGAAACGCACGTCGGCGGTCTCAAGACCGCGCAGCGCGGCCGGAGCGGTGGTGCCGGTGGCCTTGGCAAGCACGTCCATGCATTCGAAATCGGTGCCGGACGCGTCAAGACCCAGAGATTCGTTGACTACGCGCGGGAACTTGTACGGGCTGGCGGTGGACAGCAGCACGCGCGGCGTGAGCGGATCGCGCGGCATCTGCTGCATGACGTAGTAGCCGCATGCGGTGTGCGGGTCGATCACGTAATGGTTCTTGTTCCAGCAGTCCGCGATCATCTCGCGCACCTGGTTCTCATCGGCCCAACCGGTGCCGAAGATGGAACGAATCTTCTTCATCATCGGCTCGGGAACCTCGTAGGCGCCCCACTGGCTCAGATCGTTCATCAGCATGGAGATCAGGCGTGTGTCCTTGTCGGACATGTAATACAGCATGCGCTCCAGATTCGAGGAAATGAGAATATCCATCGACGGGGAAATCGTCTGATAGAACGGACGCTGACGGTTATACGTGCCGGAAGTCAGGAAATCGAACAGCACATTGTTCTTATCGGACGCAACAACCAGATGCTTGACCGGCAAGCCTAACAGCTTCGCATAATATCCGGCGAGAATATCGCCGAAATTACCGGTCGGCACCACAAACTCGACCTCATCACCGACATTGATGACCTGCTGTTCGAGCAGCTGCGCGTAAGCGGAGAAATAATAGACGACCTGCGGCACCAAACGTCCCACATTGATCGAATTTGCGGAAGACAGTACCACATGCGAATCGGAAGCCAAACGATTGGCAAGCTCACGATCACCGAAAATGCGTTTGACAGCGGACTGAGCGTCATCGAAATTGCCCTTCACCGCGCAGACATTCACATTCGAACCAGCCTGCGTGCTCATCTGCAGTTCCTGTACCTGGCTAACCTTGCCTTCCGGATAGAACACGGTGATGCCTGTGCCCTCGGCATCCGCGAAACCAGCGAGCGCCGCCTTGCCGGTGTCTCCGGAGGTGGCTGTCACGATCATGATTTTCTCGTTGCCGTCGCCGCCGGCCGGGGTGGTGCGTGCCATGAAACGCGGCAGGATCTGCAATGCGACATCTTTGAATGCGGAGGTCGGGCCGTTAAACAGTTCCATCACGTAGTCATCGCCGAGCGGCTTGACCGGGGTGATCTTTTCGTCGGACCATTGCGCGCCGTACGCTTCATCGATGCATGCCTTGAGTTCGGTTTCGGAGAAGTCGGGCAGCAGCACGCTCAGCACGTCGAATGCGATCTGCTGGTAGGACTTGCCTGCGAGAGATGCGACGTCTACGTGGGTTTCGCCCAGTGAGTCGGTTACGAACAGGCCGCCGTCGTCGGCGATGCCTTTGCGTATGGCTTGCTTGGAGGTGAGTGAATCGGTGGTGCTGCGAGTGCTGTGGAACGTGGTCACTGGATTTCCTTAGCAATAGAACGGACAATGAACGTCAAACAATATTGAGTGTAGCGTTATGGGCGGGAAGAAGCGTGTTTGGCGTCCGTGGAATGGGACGATGCGTGTTTATGGGTGGTGATTGTTTCCTGCTTGTTTCGTGATTGCTTCCATGTTTCGAAACGCCCTATTCCCTCATGCGATTTGTGCACGTACACTTCATCGTTAAGCCTGCACGTTCGTACGGGCAACGTATTTATCCTCCAAGTCAAGGAGAGCTCAATGACCGCATCGCCTCTCGCGCAAACTCCGAACGACATGTTCAACGCGCCTATCGCCGAAGCAGACCCCGAAATCGCCGAGGTACTCAACGCTGAGTTGTCTCGACAGCAGAACGGCTTGGAGATGATCGCCTCCGAAAACTTCGTGCCGCGTGCCGTGCTTCAGGCTCAGGGTTCCGTGCTGACCAACAAGTATGCCGAAGGCTATCCGGGACGCCGCTACTATGGTGGCTGCGAGCAGGTTGACAAGATCGAAACCATTGCCCGTGAGCGTGCCAAGAGCCTGTTTGGTGCCGAATACGTCAACGTGCAGCCTCACTCCGGCGCACAGGCCAATGCAGCCGTCTACCAGGCGCTCGTCAAGCCGGGCGACACCGTGCTCGGTCTTGCCCTCGACCATGGCGGACATCTCACCCACGGCATGAAAATCAACTTCTCCGGACGTTTCTACCATGCCGAAGCCTACGGAGTCAATCCTGAAACCTTCCGCATCGATCCTGAAATCATCCGCCAGCGCGCGCTTGAAACCCACCCGGCCATGATCATCGGCGGCTGGAGCGCCTACCCGCGTATCGAAGACTTCAAGGCCATGAAGGAAATCGCCGACGAAGTCGGAGCCAAGTTCTGGGTTGATATGGCACACTTCGCGGGCCTTGTCGCAGCCGGACTGCACCCGAGCCCGGTCCCGTACGCCGATGTCGTATCCTCCACGGCTCACAAGACTCTTGGCGGTCCGCGTTCCGGTTTCATTCTCGCCAAGCAGGACTATGCCAAGAAGCTCAACTCCGCGGTCTTCCCGGGTCAGCAGGGCGGTCCGCTCATGCACGTCATCGCAGGCAAGGCCGTCGCGTTCAAGGTCGCAGCCTCTCCGGAGTTCAAGGACCGCATGCAGCGCACCCTCGACGGTGCCAAGATCCTCGCCGAACGTCTCATGTCCGACGATGTCAAGAACAACGGCATCAGCGTCCTCACCGGCGGCACCGATGTCCACCTCGTCATGGTTGACCTGCGCAACAGCGAAATGGACGGCCAGCAGGGCGAAGACCTCCTCGCCCAGTGCGGCATCACCATCAACCGCAACACCGTTCCGTTCGATCCGCGTCCGGCAAGCGTGGCTTCCGGTCTGCGCATCGGCACCAGCGCCCTTGCCACCCGCGGCTTCGGCAACAAGGAATACGAAGAGGTCGCCGACATCATCGGAACCGCACTCGCAGCAGGCAAGGATGCCGACGTGGAAGCCCTCAGGGCTCGCGTCAACAAGCTCGCCGAAGACTTCCCGCTGTATCCGGGTCTCGATCAGATCCACTGATTCCATGTCGAATAACGGTTGATCGAGAACGGTTCCGGACATGAATCTCTGGAGCCATGCGACGTGCGAAATCGCGCCCTGTTTCCGATGCTACGACGAAATAATGGTCGAAGCTACGGAACAAGGCGCGATTTCGCGCTAATCTAGGAAACTATGACGAACCCACAGACCCAATCCGACGACATGGAGCCCGATGTGCTCAACGAGGTGTGCGCCAAAGCCGACGCCGCCCGAATCGCGCAGGCGCAGCTTGCGCAGACCAACACGCAACGTAAAAATGAGCTTCTCAACGTCATCGCGAACGCACTCGACGCGCGTGCCGGGGAAATTGCCGCAGCCAACGCCGTCGATATGCGGGAATCTGCCGAACATGGCATGGACGCAGGCAAACTCGACCGACTCAAATTCGATGTTCCCCGCGTCAACGCGGCTGCGCAAGGCGTACGTCACGTAGCCACCCTGCCGGATCCGATCGGTGAGATCGTGCGCGGCTACCACCTTGACAATGGTCTACGACTCGAACAAACCCGCGTACCCATCGGCGTGCTCGGCATGATTTACGAGGCACGCCCCAACGTCACCGTCGACGTCGCATCATTGTGCATCAAATCCGGCAACGCGGCACTCCTCAGAGGAGGACACGCGGCCGAACGCACCAACGCAGCCACCCTCAACATCATCGCCGACGTATTGCACGAACACGGATATGATGCCGCACTCATCGCTTCCGTCGACGAATACGGGCGTCAAGGCGCCAACGCCATGATGCAGGCCCAAGGCCACATCGACCTGCTTATTC
>OIBE01000419.1_pt1 | contig 11812 bp, 10 predicted proteins | sample 1580961 | NCBI WGS metagenome assembly OIBE01 (sample SAMEA3882550, study PRJEB24775) | human gut metagenome | biome: human-associated habitat; feature: intestine environment; material: feces | place: Netherlands | collected 2009/2010
TCAGCTTCGCTGACCAGAATCACGCGCCAAGTCTCACGGACGTTCGACTTGAATTAAGTAAGTATGATATTTATACAGTAAAATACTTATATATAGTTTAAGCGCTTGTCAGGAAACAGTAGATTTCCGGAAGTTACAAATAAAAAATTACTGCCTTAAATATAAATTAGAGGAACGTTACAGAAAGAAGGATTTAATAATGAAAATAGGAAGAAATGATAAATGCTGGTGTGGCAGCGGAAAGAAATATAAAGCATGTCATATGTCTTTTGATAACCGTATCAAAGATTACTGGAACAGAGGATATGAAGTACCAGACCATTCTATGATTAAGACACCAGAGCAGATAGAAGGAATCCGTGAAGCTGGTAAGAAGAATACAATGGTTCTTGACTTTATCACTCCATATGTAAAAGAGGGAGTAAGTACAGGAGAACTCAATCGTCTTATCGAAGAATATACAAGAGAAATCGGTGGAATCCCAGCTTGTCTTGGTTATCAGGGGTATCCAAAGAGTGTTTGTATTTCTATTGATGATGTTGTATGTCATGGTATTCCAAGTGATCACCAGATTTTAAAGAGTGGTCAGATTCTTAATGTAGACTGTACTACAATTTATAATGGCTATTTTGGTGATGCATCAAGAATGTTCTGTATCGGTGACGTTTCTGAAGAGAAGAAGAAACTTGTCCGCGTGACAAAAGAATGTGTTGACCTTGCTCTTGCAGCAACAAAACCGTGGGGAACCATGGGGGATATGGGGTATGTCTGTAACAAACATGCTGTTGAGAATGGATACAGTGTCGTAAGAGAAATCGGTGGACATGGCTGTGGCGTGCAATTCCATGAAGAACCGTGGGTTAATCATATTGGGCAGCCGGATGAGGGAATCCTTTTTGTACCAGGTATGACATTTACGATTGAGCCGATGGTAAATATGGGAAAACCAGACGTATGGGAAGATGAAGATGACGGCTGGACAATCCGCACAGAAGATGGTAAGCCGTCTGCACAGTGGGAATACACAATTTTAGTGACGGAAGATGGAACAGAAATCCTCTCTCATTAATGTAATGTGTTAAACTGTTTGACTGGTAAGGTTGATTTTCCGTCAAAAAAGTAATTATTTCAAACTCCGCTCATAAAGCAGGTTGTTCCTATCTGTTTTTGCGAGCGGAGTTGTTTTGTTTTATAAATAACATTCAAAATATTAAGGTATCAGAGAGCAGATTTGTGTGTTTTCTATAGGAAGTGTATCAGGAAGTGTATCGTATACATGAATTTAGATCGTGGAGAAACAGAGGGCTGTCTATGAGATAAAAAGTGAAAAATGAAGCCAAAAGCAAAAAAATATGCAAAAAAAATTTTTAATCCTTCAAAAGAACTTGATTTTATTGCTTTAGTGTAGTAAGATAAAGTCCATAAAAATATCTAAGGTATTGACAAAGTGGTAGTGGAAGCAGAATACTTGTCATTGAGTTGATACATTAAAGATATATTTTTCATTATATATTATAAAGGAGGAAGAAATAATGAAAAAGTTTATAAGTGTAATGTTAGTCGCTGCGATGGCAGTAACTGCATTAACAGGATGTGGAAGTAATTCAGGATCTTCATCGAAAAAGGATGCGGATAAATATTATATTGGCGGTATTGGACCGACTACCGGAGCAACAGCGATTTACGGAACAGCCGTAAAGAACGGAGCACAGATTGCAGTAGATGAAATCAATGCTGCAGGTGGTATTAACGGTAAGCAGATTGAATACCGTTTTGAAGATGACCAGAACGATGCAGAGAAAGCAGTTAATGCTTACAATACATTAAAAGACTGGGGTATGCAGATGTTAGTTGGAACAACAACAACTGCTCCATGTATCGCAGTAGCTGGTAAGACAGCATCCGATAATGTATTCCAGATTACACCATCTGCTTCTTCACCAGATGTACTTTCCAGCGGAAACGGAAATGTATTCCAGGTATGTTTCACAGACCCTAACCAGGGTGTTGCTTCTGCTCAGTACATTGCAGAGAACAAGCTTGCAACTAAGATTGGTATTATCTATGATAGTTCTGATGTATATTCTTCAGGTATCGAAGAAAAATTTGAAGCAGAAGCTAAGACACAGGGGCTTAACATCGTTTCTAAGGCAGCATTTACAGCAGATTCCAAGACAGACTTTGGAACACAGCTTCAGAAAGCAAAAGATGCAGGAGCAGACTTATTGTTCTTACCTATCTACTATCAGGAAGCATCTATTATTTTAAAACAGGCAGATACTATGGGATACAAACCTAAATTCTTTGGTGTAGACGGAATGGATGGTATCCTTACAGTAGAGAACTTTGATACTAAGTTAGCAGAAGATGTCATGCTCTTAACTCCATTCGCAGCAGATGCGAAAGATAAGACAGTTCAGAACTTTGTAAAGACTTACAAAGAAAAATATGAAGATACTCCTAACCAGTTCGCAGCAGACTCTTATGATGCTGTTTACGCATTAAAGGCAGCAATTGAGGAATCTAAAGCAACTACAGATATGAGTGCTTCTGATATGTGTGATGCATTAAAAGGTGCTATGACTAAGATTAAGATGCAGGGTCTCACAGGTGGGAAAGATGGTCTTACATGGAATGAAAGCGGAGAAGTAACTAAGTCTCCTAAGGCTGTTATTATTAAGAACGGTGCTTACAAAGCAATGTAATTTAAATAATATATAGCCCAGGGAAGGGTTACCTGCGGGTAACCCTTTTTTGTATTAGGTTATATCCTTTTTTATATCACAGAAAGATTACGAGCTGATTACTCTGTGATATAAAAAAGACATGAACTTTTTAAAGTTTCTAGAAACGCCGCATAAGCGGCATGGAGGTAAAGATGAGTTTTATATCCTATTTGATCAATGGTGTCAGTCTGGGTAGTATTTATGCAATTATTGCCCTTGGCTACACGATGGTATACGGTATCGCTAAGATGCTGAACTTCGCTCACGGCGATGTTATCATGATTGGTTGCTATATCGTTTTCGTTTTAATGGGCAGCTTTCATTTAAACTCTACCGTAAGTATTATTGCAGCGGTAATCGGCTGTACAGTACTTGGTGTAGTTATCGAGAAAATTGCGTACAAACCATTGAGAAAGGCTTCTCCGCTTGCCGTATTAATCACAGCAATCGGTGTCAGCTATTTTCTGCAGAACTTCGCATTAATTTTATTTGGTGCAGATACAAAGTCCTTTACATCGGTTGTAAGTATCCCTACAATTAAGCTTGCAGGTGGAGACCTTACAATTTCTGGTGTAACAATCGCAACTGTTATCAGTTGTATTATTATCATGGCAGCGTTAATGATTTTTATTAAAAAGTCTAAATCCGGTCAGGCAATGCTTGCCGTATCTGAAGATAAAGACGCAGCACAGCTCATGGGTGTCAATGTCAATGCGACAATTTCGATTACATTTGCTATCGGTTCCGGATTAGCAGCTATTGCAGGTGTGTTATTATGTTCCGCTTACCCAACCCTGTCTCCTTACACGGGTGCGATGCCTGGTATTAAGGCGTTTACCGCAGCGGTATTTGGCGGTATCGGCTCTATTCCTGGAGCATTAATTGGTGGTATTTTATTGGGAGTAATCGAGATTTTAGGAAGAGCATATATTTCTTCTCAGTTATCCGATGCAATCGTATTTGCCGTATTGATTATCGTACTTTTAGTAAAACCTACGGGACTTCTTGGCAAGCAGGTTCAGGAGAAAGTGTAGGTGGCGTAAGAAATGAAGAAATCAAATATGAAAAGTATAAACAAACAGACAAAAAGTATGTTGATTACCTACGCTATGGTAATCGCAGTATTTATTATTGTAGAGATTATGATATCTACAGGAATGATGTCGAGTCTGATGCAGGGTCTTTTAGTTCCGCTTTGTATTTATTCTATCGTAGCAATCGGACTGAATCTTTGTGTAGGATATCTTGGTGAGCTGAGTCTTGGTCATGCAGGATTTATGTGTGTTGGTGCATTCTCCAGTGCGGTATTTTCCAAATGCATGATGACTTCAGGAATGAACGAGACACTTCGTTTTATTTTAGCACTTCTTATTGGTACCGTTGTTGCAGCGGTATTTGGATGGTTAATCGGTATTCCGGTTCTTCGCCTTCGCGGTGACTACCTTGCTATCGTAACACTGGCATTCGGCGAGATCATCAAGAACGTAATTAACGTTATGTATCTTGGAAGAGACAGCAAGGGATTCCATTTTTCCATTAAGGATAGTGCATCTTTAAATATGCAGGCAGATGGAAAAATGATTATTGACGGAGCAAAAGGTATCGTTGGTACACCAAACCAGTCTACCTTTGTCGTGGGTATTATTATTATTTTAATCAGCCTTTTTGTGTCCTTTAACCTTGTGAATTCAAGAACAGGACGTGCGATTATGGCAATTCGTGATAATCGTATCGCGGCAGAGTCTGTAGGTATTAATATTACAAAGTATAAACTGATGGCATTTACTATTTCTGCAGCTATTGCTGGTGCAGGTGGTGTTCTTTATGCACACAATCTTTCTACATTAACAGCCCTTCCTGCAAACTTTGGTTACAACATGTCCATCATGATTCTTGTATTCGTTGTCTTAGGTGGAATGGGAAGTTTCCGTGGTTCTATTATCGCGGCCGTTGTTCTTACAATGCTTCCGGAAGTTCTTCGTGGACTTGCTGATTACCGTATGTTGATCTACGCTATTGTATTAATTATCATGATGCTCTTTAACTGGGCACCAAAGGCAATTGAGTGGAGAGAGAAACACTCCTTTAAGAGAATGTTTGGCAAAAAAGAAAAAGCAGAGGAGGTACAGTAAAGATGGCATTACTTGAAGTAAAGAATTTAGGTATCTCTTTTGGTGGCCTTCGTGCCGTAGATCAGTTTGAAATTAACATTAAAAAAGGCCAGCTTTACGGTCTCATTGGCCCAAACGGTGCCGGAAAGACAACTATATTTAATATGCTGACTGGTGTATATAAACCAACAGATGGTATCATCAAGTTAGATGGAGAAGACTTAGTTGGAAAGAAAACGATTGAGATTAACAAAGCAGGTATTGCGAGAACATTCCAAAATATCCGTCTGTTTTCTCAGCAGTCCGTTCTTGATAATGTAAAGATTGGATTGCATAATCAATACAAATATTCCACTTTGACAGGTATTTTACGTTTGCCAAAGTACCGCAAGATGGAAAGAAAAATGAACGAGAAGGCAATGGAGCTTTTAAAAGTATTTGAACTTGATGATAAGGCAGATTTTCTTGCATCGAATCTTCCATATGGAGAACAGCGTAAGTTAGAGATTGCCAGAGCACTCGCGACAAATCCAAAGCTTCTTCTGTTAGATGAGCCTGCGGCTGGTATGAACCCAAATGAGACAATCGAGCTTATGGATACTATCCGTTTCGTTCGTGATAATTTTGATATGACAGTATTATTAATTGAACATGATATGAAACTGGTTTCAGGAATCTGTGAGGAACTTACCGTATTAAACTTTGGTCAGGTACTTGCACAGGGTAAGACAAAAGATGTTTTAAATAATCCGGAAGTTATCAAGGCATATCTTGGAGAATAGGAGGAAAGAACTTTATGGCAATGCTTGAAGTAAAAGACCTTGAAGTATATTATGGGATGATTCAGGCCATCAAAGGGATTTCCTTTGAGGTAAATCAGGGAGAAGTTATCGCTCTTATCGGTGCGAATGGTGCCGGAAAGACAACAACTCTTCAGACGATCACCGGTATGCTTCAGGCAAAGAAGGGACATATTCTGTTTGAAGGACAGGATATTACAAAAGTACCAGGACATAAAATCGTAACAATGGGAATGGCTCATGTGCCGGAAGGAAGACGTGTATTTGCCAACCTTTCTGTATATGAGAACCTGAAGTTAGGCGCATACACAAGAAAAGATAAGAACGAGATCGCACAGTCTCTTGAAATGGTATATGAAAGCTTCCCTCGTTTAAAAGAGAGAAGAAATCAGTCCGCCGGAACTCTTAGTGGTGGAGAACAGCAGATGCTCGCCATGGGTAGAGCGTTAATGTCCAAACCAAGAATTGTTTTAATGGATGAGCCTTCTATGGGTCTGTCCCCAATTTTTGTAGATGAGATTTTTAAGATTATTCAGAAGATTTCTGCGGAGGGAACAACCGTCCTTCTTGTAGAGCAGAATGCGAAAAAGGCATTGGCAATTGCAGACAGAGCATATGTTTTAGAAACAGGAAAGATTGCTCTTAGCGGGGATGCAAAAGAACTTATGAATAATGAGTCTATTAAAAAGGCATATTTGGGAGAGTAGGTGTTACAATGAAACATACAGTAATTACGATTGCAAGAAGTTATGGAAGCGGTGGAAGAACTTTAGGCAAGCTTTTAGCAAAGGAACTCGGTATTCACTGTTATGACAGGGAACTGCTCCGTATGGCTTCCGAGCAGAGCGGCATCAATGAAGCTTTGTTTGGACAGGTAGACGAGAAGGTGAAGTCTCTTCCGCTGTTTGGTATCAGTAAGAAGATTTACAAGGGTGAAGTATTCCCGCCGGAAAGCGATGACTTTGTATCTGACGATAATCTTTTTAACTATCAGGCCAAGGTAATTAAAGAAGTGGCAGCAGAAGAATCTTGTGTTATTATCGGACGATGTGCAGACTTTATCTTAAAAGATAATCCGAACGTAATCCGCTTATTTTTCTATGCCCCAAGAGAAGACTGTATTACCCGTGTAAAGACACAAAACGGCGGTAAAGAGAAGGATATTATCCGCAAGATTGAAAAGACAGATAAATATCGTTCAGACTATTATAAATATCATACTGGTAAGGACTGGAATGATTCCAGAAACTATGATTTCTGTTTAAATACTGCAAGCATGAGCTATGAAAAGCTTGTGGCAGTTGTAAAAGCATATATTGAACAGTATGCTTAATTTCCATGTATAAAAAAACAAATTCCTCCCATACTGAAGAAAGGAAATATTTTCAAGATTCAGTAAGGAGGAATTTTTTTATGAAAAAAGGTTTTAATATTGAAGATGTACATGGACTCGAAGTGTTAGATTCGAGAGGAAATCCTACGGTAGAGGTTACAGTGCGATTAGAAAGCGGTGCGATGGGAAAGGCTATTGTGCCATCGGGAGCCTCGACAGGACGTTTTGAGGCAGTTGAGCTTCGGGATGAGGAAAAGCGTTTCGGAGGGAAAGGCGTGGAGCGCGCCGTCACCAACGTAAATACAAGAATCTGTGACCGTCTATGTGGCTGTAATGCCTTAGAACAGAGGGAAATTGACCGTATTTTAAGGGAGGCAGACGGCACAGAGAATAAGAGTCGATATGGTGCTAATGCTATTTTAGGTGTTTCTCTAGCTGTAGCGAGAGCGGCAGCAGATGGGCTTGGTCTCCCGCTTTACCGCTATGTTGGCGGAGTAAACGGCAAAGTATTGCCGGTGCCGATGATGAATGTCATTAACGGCGGATGTCATGCGAAAAATTCAATTGATTTTCAGGAATTTATGATTATGCCGGCAGGAGCAGAAACGTTTTCCGAAGGAATTCAGATGTGTGCAGAAATTTATCAGCAGTTAAAAAAGACACTTTCTGAAAAAGGTTACTCTACCGGTGTGGGGGATGAAGGTGGATTTGCTCCAGATTTAGATTCCGCACAGGCGGCATTGGAAATTTTGCAGGAGGCAACAACACTTGCTGGATATGAGCCAGGAGAAGATATCTTTTTCGCGATGGATGCGGCGGCTTCTGAATTATATGATGAAAATACAAAGCGGTATTATTTTCCGGGAGAAAGCCGGATGCGGGAAAAAGAAATTTGCAGGAATGCAGAAGAAATGGTGCAGTATTATGAAGAACTTGTAGAACAGTTTCCATTAATTTCTATTGAAGATGGGCTGAGTGAAGAAGATTATGCTGGATGGAAAGTACTTACTTACCGTTTGGGTGAGAAAGTACAACTTGTCGGGGATGACCTGTTTGTAACTAATGTAAAGAGATTATCGGACGGTATTGAGAAGGGAATCGCCAATGCAATTTTAATAAAGCCAAACCAGATTGGCACATTATCAGAGACATTAGATGCGATTTTAATGGCACAGAAAGAGGGCTATCGCACGATTATTTCTCATCGGAGCGGAGATACCGAAGATACAACCATTGCAGATCTGGCGGTAGCAGTAAATGCCGGACAGATTAAGACAGGCGCACCGTGCCGTGCAGAACGTACCGCAAAGTATAATCAGTTAATGCGGATTGAAGAAGAACTTGGAAATAATGGAAGCTATGGCAGATAGGGAGAGAAAAAGGAAATAAAGAGAACGAAAGTTGTATTACAAAAGCTAAAAAATGAAGGAATTGTGAGAAAAAAATTATTTTCTGTCTATTTCGACTTTACTTCTGAAAAAATGTAGTCTAATATAGAAATGTATTTTTTCATAAGCAATAGATATAGGAGGAGAGAAAATGAAAAAATTACTGGCATTTATTTTAGCCGCTGTAATGACAGCATCACTTTGTGCCTGCGGATCTTCTAAAGGCGGAGCAGAAGGTTCCACATCAGCGAAAGGAAGTTCGGCAGCAGGAGAGGCAGTAGCCGCATCCGATATTAAGGTTGGATGTATCATGATTGGTGATGAGAATGAAGGTTACACTGAGGCACATTTAAAAGCAGTAGAAGAGATGAAGAAGAATCTTGGACTTTCTGATGATCAGGTAGTTATCAAGACAAACATCAAAGAAGACGAAGGCTGTTACGATGCAGCAGTTGACTTAGCAGAACAGGGATGTAACATCGTCATTGCAAACAGTTTTGGACATGAAAGTTATATTCTTCAGGCCGCAGCAGATTATCCGGACGTACAGTTCTGTCATGCAACAGGATATCAGGCAAAGAGCAGCGGACTTTCTAACATGCATAACTTCTTTACCAGAATCTATGAATCCCGTTATTTATCCGGTGTTGTTGCTGGTATGAAGTTAAATGAGATGATTAAAAATGGCGAAGTTTCAAAAGATAAATGTAAGATCGGTTATGTAGGGGCTTTCCCATATGCAGAGGTTATCAGTGGATTTACTTCTTTCTATCTTGGAGTAAAATCTGTTTGTGATTCCGCTACAATGGAAGTAAAATATACAAATAGCTGGGCATCTTTTGACCTTGAAAAAGAATGTGCAGAACAGTTAATCGCAGATGGCTGCGTACTTATCAGCCAGCATGCAGATACAACAGGAGCACCTACAGCTTGTGAAGCAAAGAAGGTTCCTTGTGTAGGATATAACATTGATATGATTCCTACAGCACCAGATGCAGCACTTACTTCTGCAACAATCAACTGGGGTCCTTATTACACATATGCAGTTCAGAGTGTTATTGATGGAACGGCCATCGAGACAGACTGGGCAAAAGGTGTAAAAGACGGAGCAGATGCAATCACAGAGCTTAACGATAAGACAGTTGCTGAGGGAACAAAGGAAGCAGTAGAAGAAGCACAGAAGGGAATCGAAGATGGAACTCTTCATGTATTTGATACTTCTAAGTTCACAGTTGGCGGCAAGACTCTTGAAGAACTCGTAGAATCTGGTGACAAGGACGCAACAAAATTAAAAGATTATATCAAAGATGGATATTTCCACGAATCTGATGTAGAAAGCGGAATGCCTTCAGCACCAGCATTCACATTTATCATTGATGGAATTAACTCCATTACAAAGTAATTTAACAATACAATCAATGACAAGGGCAGAGCGGTCATTATGGCTCTGCCCGATTTTCAGTCATGGAATAAAACAGAATTTTTGTTTACAGTTAAATCAAAGAAGAAAGTAGCCAGTCTTTTTTGACTTGCCTATAAACAAATGCATGTACTCACGGAATAAGGAGTAAAAATATTTTTTGAGTACATAAAATCAGATAATGGAGGAATATAAAGTTGGAACAGACATATGCCATAGAATTAAAAAATATCACAAAACGATTTGCCAAAATTGTCGCAAATGATGGAATCAATCTCAAAGTAAAGCGGGGAGAGATTCTTTCATTGCTTGGAGAGAACGGAAGTGGAAAGACCACATTAATGAATATGATTTCTGGAATTTATTTCCCAGATGAAGGTCACATCTTAGTAGATGGAAAGGCAGTTTCCATTCGTTCTCCAAAAGATTCTTTTGATCTTGGAATCGGAATGATTCATCAGCATTTTAAATTGATTGATGTTATGACTGCTGCCGAAAATATTATTCTTGGCTTAAAAGGAAATGCAGTCCTTGATATGAAAAAGGTGCACAAAGATATTCAGGAACTTGTAGATAGATACGGTTTTGATCTTGATCCGGCACAGAAAGTATATACAATGTCTGTATCACAAAAACAGACCGTAGAAATCGTTAAAATGCTCTACCGCGGAGCAAATATTTTAATTCTTGACGAGCCGACAGCAGTACTGACTCCGCAGGAAGTAGATAAACTGTTTGAAGTTCTAAGAAATATGAGAGATGATGGCAGAGCAATTATTATTATCACACATAAGCTGAATGAAGTATTAGAGTTATCCGACCGTGTTGCCATTCTTAGAAAGGGAAAATATATTGGAACGCTGCAGACTTCAGAGGCAACGGTAGAATCTCTTACAGAGATGATGGTGGGAGAAAAAGTTTCTCTTGATATTAACCGTCCAATGCCACATGACTTGAAAAAACGTCTTACAATCAATAACATTACCTGCACGAATGAAGATGGGCTGCATGTCCTGGAGAATGTATCCTTTGAAGCATTTGGCGGGGAAGTGCTTGGAGTTGCCGGTATTTCCGGTAGTGGACAGAAAGAATTATTAGAGGCCATTGCTGGTCTTACAAAGCTTTCATCAGGAAGTGTCATTTTCCACTCACCAGAAGGAGAAGATATTGACCTTGCCAAATATGATGCGGCGCAGATTAATGAACTTGGTGTCCGCCATTCATTTGTTCCGGAAGACCGTCTTGGTATGGGACTTGTCGGCTCCATGGGTATGACAGGAAATATGCTGCTTCGTTCTTTTCGAAAGGGAAAAGGCTTCTTTACCAGCTTAAAAGCACCGAAGGAACTTGCCGAAAAGATTAAAGAAGATTTGGATGTTGTGACACCGGATATTGACTATCCAGTAAGAAGACTTTCTGGAGGTAACGTACAAAAGATTCTTGTCGGAAGAGAAATCGCATCTTCTCCGGCGGTTCTCTTAGTAGCCTATCCAGTACGTGGTCTTGATATTAACTCTTCCTATATGATTTATAACTTGTTAAATAAGCAGAAAGAAAGAGGAGTTTCAGTTGTCTGTGTCGCAGAGGAATTAGATATGCTTCTGGAATTTTGTGACAGAATCATGGTACTTTGTGATGGCAAGGTAACAGGAATCGTAGATGCGAGAAAGACAACAAAAGAAGAAGTGGGAAGATTGATGACATCCCATAAGGAGGAACAATAATGGATAATACAGTGAAAGAGCCACTGATACATCTTTCAAAAAGAGAGGATATGTCATTTGGAAAGAAATGGCTGGTAAGAATTATTGCGATTCTTCTTTCTCTTATTGTATGTGCAGGTTTTATTTTCATAATTATTAAAATGAATCCAGTAGAGGTCTATGAAGGAATTGTAGAAGGAGCGGTAGGAACGGGCAGACGTTTCTGGGTAACGGCAAGAGATGCATTAACTTTGCTCTGTGTTGCTGTTGCGGTAACTCCTGCCTTTAAAATGAAGTTTTGGAATATTGGTGCAGAGGGACAGATCCTTAT
>OIBE01000426.1_pt1 | contig 11635 bp, 9 predicted proteins | sample 1580961 | NCBI WGS metagenome assembly OIBE01 (sample SAMEA3882550, study PRJEB24775) | human gut metagenome | biome: human-associated habitat; feature: intestine environment; material: feces | place: Netherlands | collected 2009/2010
ATGCCGATGAACCCCAAATAGATGACCAGGTACATCTTGCGCGATTTGAGAATTCTCAGCGCCGTCTTACAGGTATTCATAGCGTTGCCTCCTCAACAGAACGGTCGCCGCAGCAAGGCAGACCAGGCTCATCGCGGCAAGGATGCCGGCGGTGGTGAAGAATGGTTTGAAATTGTCGTAATAGAGGATGTCGTAGAACAGGTTCGTGATCTGCTGCGCCGGATTGAGCAGACTCAGCACCGGTGTGCGCTGGGCGATCAAGTCGCTCAACTGCATGGCGAACGAACCGTACAGTCCGGAGAACAATGACAACGTGCAGGCGATCGCCGTGCACAGCCCCTGCTTGGCGCCGGTTGGAATCTTCGGCAGCGCGCCAAGCAACGTGCCGAATGCGCTCGCCGCGAACGAAGCCATGAGACATGCTCCCACACCAGCCCATTCACGTCCGCCCAACGAAATATGACAGACGAACCGGATATACAGCATGGCCACGGTCAGACTCAGGAACGAACACAGCCAACTGGACAGGAATCCAGCCAGCAGTTGCTGCGATTTCGGAAGCGGCGAAACGGAACGGCGGACACCCAAAGCCGAAAGATTCGCCTGCGTCATCGTCACTACGTTGATGGCGAAGCTCATGGCCATCAACGCGGCCAATCCCAGCAGTGCATAGTAATATCGTGCCGTACCGCTCGGTTTAAAATTCGTCAGCTGGATTTCCTTTGTATAGCCATTCGCCGAACCGATGCTGCCGGTCACCTTGCCATTCATCAGAGCTTCGGGGTTGTGCTTCGCAATGTCCACCACCACATCGGTGTTGCGGTTGTACAGGTCCACGATGTTGCCCAGCACCGTCAGCGAAATATCCAAGCCGCTGCTCGACGCCATCACATCGGACGCGGACGATTGCGTCGACTGTGAGACGGAGAATCGCAATCTGCCGTCATCGATTCGCAGCATGCCTTGCGCGGTGCCGTCGGCCAGCAGCTGTTCCGCCTGCGCAATCGATTCCACCTTGGTCGTGTTGATGAGTCCCGTTCCATTCTTGCCATCGGCACTCACTTTCACGTGATTGTCCGATAATGCAGACGATTCGGATGAAATGCCTTCGATCAGCGTCTGCGCCCCATAGGACGTCTTCCACGCGTTGTCCTCGACCACGGCCACGTCAAGTGTGTGCAATTCGAAACTTTCCGCGATGTTGCCGAACATGCCGTTGAACATGGTGGCCAGGATGATGGGGAAGGCGAACAGCCAGAACAGTTGCGTTTTCTCCCGCAAATGCAGTTTGAGATTGATCAGTAACGTCTGCCACATGATGTCACATGCCTTTCGATTTGCCACAAGCCTTGCAAGCCAAGTCAGTCGCGTAACGCGGTGCCGGTCAGTTCCAGGAACACATCATTGAGCGTCGGCTGGCGACTGGAGAGATGCCCGATATTCGTGCCCTCGTGCTCCAACAGCTGCAGTACGTCGATGAGATTGTGATCGCCCTGGCGGCAGTTCACCGTCAGCTCATGGCCGTCATAGTCGGCGTTGGTCACGAACGGCAATGCGCGCAATCGCGCAAGCGTCGTATCGGCCGAATCTGAGCGCCCTCCCAGATCATCGGTTTCGATGCTGATGCGTTCGCCGGTGCTGATCATCGCCTTAAGTTCCTCCGCGGTGCCAAGAGCCAGATGCCGGCCATGATCCATGATGAGGATGCGGTCGCAGATCTGCTCGACCTCCTCCATGTAATGGCTGGTGTAGATCACCGTCGCGCCTTCGCGGTTAAGTCGTTGGATACCTTCGAGAATCGCATTGCGGCTTTGTGGATCGACGGCCACGGTCGGCTCGTCGAAAAAGATCAGATCCGGCTTGTGGGCGATGCCGCAGGCGATATTAAGACGACGCAGCAGACCGCCGGACAGTTTCGCCGGACGATAGGTACGGTAATCGCGCAATCCTACGAAATCCAACGCCTCGTCCACGAGCATGCGACGTTTTGCCTTGTCGGAAACATACAGCGAGCAGAAATAATCGATGTTCTCCTCAACGGTCAATTCGTTGAACACGGCCACGTTCTGCGGCACAATGCCGATACGCCGCTTCAACGCATAGCTGGTAGGGCTGATCGGCTCGCCGAACACGCGCACAGTGCCCTCATCGAACGTGAGCAACGCAAGTATGCAGTTGATCGCCGTGGTCTTGCCTGAGCCGTTAGGCCCCAGCAGGCCGAAGATTTCCCCCTGATGCACGTCGAGATCGAAATAGTCGAGCGCCAGCATGTCTCCGTAACGTTTCACCAGTTTCGAGACCTTGACCGCGCTGACCGCATCGGCAGCGTCATTCATGCGTCCACCCATGACGAGCTCCTTTCTCGTGCTCCATGCCTCTGATTCCATTGTCGTGCCGCCGGATGCCCCCGACATGGTGCGCGTAGTCACAATTGCCGGAATGATGTCACTTTCGAACATGACAAATGTCACCTTCGTTGATGCCGCCGGCTGTGCCATGCGCCATGTGCATTACTCTGGAAGCAAGCGAACCAATCAGACACGAATCGGCGGACGGGAGGCGGCATGAAACGGTTGCTGTTCCAAGCCGTGTTCCTGGCCACGGGCATGATCATGGGCGTATACGCATCCGGAGACGTCGGCCTCGACCTGATGTGCGGCGCGCTTGTGGCGGTGTGTTGTGCCGCGGTGGGGGAATACGCGTCGGGTTCGTGGCTTGCGATGGCGTTGATTGTCATGCTTGACTGCGGCGCATGCCTGGTGCCGGCGTGGTATCTGATGCTTCCCATCGCAGCATTCAACGCGGCATCATCGTCCGCTGGTGTCGATGGCAGCCGCTTCTTGCAAGCGTTGGTGCCGCGATGGCTGTGGCTTCTTCCCATGACGATAGTGATTTTCCGTTCGATTGGCTCGCACGTTCCATCCGACTTGTCCATCATCATATTGATGGTGCTCCAAACGGTTCTGGGATTCGCTGCCGGTCTGCTTTGCACGCGCTGCGCGAACCTCGCCCGCGAAGTGCGGCGATTGCAGGATTCCCGCCGCGACCAGATTCGCCGCCTGCGCTCGCAGATCGCCGAAAACGACGAGGATCGTGCGTTGGCCGTACGCACGGCGACGCTTGCCGAACGCACGCGCATCGCACGTGAGATCCATGACAATGTCGGCCACATGCTGACCCGAGCCATCATGCAGACCGAGGCGGCGCACGTGGTGGCCCAGGTTGCCGGACAGGAACAATCGGCCCAACGTTTCTGTGAAATTCATGACACGGTGAGCGAGGCTATGACTTTGGTGCGCAAAGCCGTGCATGATTTGAAAGACGAAGGTACGGATTTCGCTTCGCAGATTGAGACGGCCGCGCACAGCATGGACGGCGCCGGCCCCTTGCGGGTGAGGCTGGTCAACGGCATCGATTCAGCGCCGGCGGCCGTGTCCCGCTGCTTCGCCACTGCGATTCGCGAGGCGTTGAACAATACGGTCAAACACAGTCAGGCAAGGAACGTTTCAATCACCCTGCGCGATTTCCCCGCATTGTGGCAGCTGTGCGTGCAGGATGATGGAACCGTGAGAAGATCGTCTGCTGAAGCCGTCGCCATGCAGTTCATTCGACCGGACGATTCCACAGGCATCGGCATTTCGGACATTGAGGAACGGGCTCGTGCGTTGGGAGGCTCCGCGATTTGCGGGCCGTATCACGAGGGTTGGCGCGTGTTCGTATCCATCCCCAAGCCGGCGAGTGGCTCGGAAATGACGCAACCGGAGAAAGGAGCGCATTAATGCATGTCGCGATCGCAGACGATGATCCAATCGTCTGCTCGTCATTATCCACGATTCTCGAAGCCACCGGCACCGCCGATGTGGCATGGACCGCCAACACCGGCACGGATGCGGTGACCCAATATGAGATGGATGCCCCCGATGTGTTGCTGGTCGACGTGCAGATGCCGGGAATGGATGGATTGCAAGCGTCGGAGGCGATTCTTGACGCGCATCCGAACGCGCGAATCCTTATCCTCACCACATTCGCCGACGAGTCATACATCGCCAAAGCGTTGGAAATAGGCACGAAAGGCTACTTGATCAAACAGGACGTTTCGTCCGTCATACCCGCGGTGCAAGCCGTCATGGCCGGACAAGTGGTCATGGGCGCCGAAGTGTTGAGCAAGCTGCGGGTCAGTCCGCAATCCACGACATCAGACGAATCCTCATCAGTCGATCGCGTTGTGTCGCATGATGATGCGCAGGCAGTTCAAGGATCTCGGAACCCCGATTCCAGCGGACCATCCGAACGTTTCGCCGGCCTTACCGAACGCGAATTGGACGTGCTGGAACTTGTGGCCGAGGGATTGGACAATCGTGAGATCGCGTCACGGCTGTTTCTCAGCGAAGGCACGGTCCGCAACCGCATCAGCGACATACTTGCCAAAACCAACATCTCCAATCGCACCAAACTCGCCGTCGAATGGCTGGCCTGGCATTGACCGGCTGAATCCGGTTGATTGAATCCGGCTGGTTGAGACTGACCATCTGGTCGTTCGGCGTCCTCAGTGCTTGCGCAGACGATACGCCTTCCAAACGTCACTCAGTTTCTGGCCATTCGACGTGCGTTTCCACACGGTAAGACCCGCTGATGAGCCGCCAACGGCACGCGCCGCGGCAGTAGGCGTGGCATACTCCCTGCCGTCATCCATGCGCAGCTTGCCTTCGGAAGTGACGGTCGCTACCCAACGTTCGCCCTTGCGGGGACGCTCCCATACCAAGGTCTCTCCGGCGATAAGCAGCCCGGCTTCCAGCACTTGGGCAATGCTGACGCGTTTGGACGTGGGAGAGGAGGCCGTAGCTTTCACATTGAGCGTCTCCTCGTTCAACGTCGACAAATCCGTATCGTCGGCATCGTAACGAATATTCCAATGGTCGGCGATGAGCCGAACCATCTCATCCTGCCGGTATTGCAGCGTCTGTGGTGTGCATTCGGCGATATTGGCGAGTTCGGCTGTCAGTGGAAAACGTCTGGAGCTTGCCGACAACAGCATGCGGTCGCGCCGCTGCGCATACGTGGCGAGTGGCGCGACTTGGGTTTCGTTGGCCTGACTAAGCACCAAATTGCCGATGCGGTTTGCCCAATGGTCACGCACCGACTCCGGCCAAGCGGCGAAATCGGATTTCGCGCTGACCTGTTCGGGCATGATCGGCAACGCTTTGAGACTGCGCGGTCGGGTGATGCGGTAGCCGGCCTTCTGCTCGTTGGCGCGGATGAGCAGAAGTTTCTTCATGGCGGGACTGGTCTGCAACTCGCCACGTAGATGCGCGAGTGCGGAACGTCGGTCCTCGTCGGTGATGAGGAATCCACGGATCTGTTGGAGGGTATGGCCTTTGTTGAGGTCTCGGATGGCGCTTGCGGCGCGTGTGCGTCGGGCGAGTGGGCTTTGCCGGTTGAGGCTGTCGACGCCGGTGACGCGTTCGAGTGCGGCGAGAACGTCGTGGAGTCTGTCGATGTCGTGTAATTGGAGGCGTTCGTCGTGCGCGTTCGTGGTTTCGTTCCCGATATTTCCGGGTGTGGAGAACACTTGTGCGTTGGCGCTGCCGAGGTTGCGGATGGAGTTGACGAGCGCCCACATGGCCACGGGTTTCCAGTCGGTGGTCTGGTAGTCGGCGAGTGAGACGAGCATGGCCACGATGTCGTCTGGCAGGTTGGCGTCGGTCGGACGGTTGAGGATGAGCCACGCGTTGGCATAAGGGGCGAGCAGATCGTCGATGAAGGAGATGACGTTCTGTTTCTTCACGTATGGTTTGAGCACGTCTTTGCGGAATTCCTCAAGCAGCTGTGTGCAGACGGCCTTGTGCGAGACGATCAGGTGCAGGTCGGAGAAGAACTCTTCGAGCGTGTGCGAGTCATCGCCGAGCGGGTCCATGATGTCGTCCCATCGTGTGGCGTAGGCGTTACGCGCGGCGGGGGATATTTCCGCGATGGTTTTCGCTTTGAACACGTCGGATGCGGTCAGTGGCACGCCGCGCATGTTCATCACGTCGAAGATGCGGTGCGCGCCGGCGAGGTCGTCGGTGGTGACGATGACGAGGGTGACGCCGTTGACCAGGTATGAGGCGAATCGGCGGCGGTCTTTGGCGTCCATGGCGGCGAGCAGGTCGAATGTGCGGCGGGTGTTGACGGCGATGTTGCGTTGCGCGTGCGAGGCGATGTCGTTGTCCCTCAGATCGAACAGGCCTTCCAAATCGCCTTCCTGCACGTACATGCGGAAGAAGTCGGTGTCGCGTTCTCGCAGGGTGAGTCGTGGCTCGGCTTTGATGCCGCGGAGTTTGTCGCCTGGTTCCAAAATGAGGTCGTTGAGGCTGTCGATGAGGTCGGGGTCGTCTTCCAGTTCGCGCAGCACGGAGACGATGATTGACAGGGAGATGAGGCGCTGTTGGCCGTCGATGACCTGGTATTGGGTGGGGCCGTCCTTGACGAGGATGAGCGAGCCGAGGAAGTAAGGCGTGTCCGGGTCGGCGCAGGCGTCCTGAAGGTCGTTGACGAGCTGTTCGATGTTCTCCGCCTGCCACGTGTACGCGCGTTGGAACGAAGGGATGGTGAGTTGGTAATCGGAAGTGAACACTTTGCCCAGGGGTTTTTCCGTCGCGCTGATCGCCATATCGACCGCCATCCCTCATTGATAACGTTTGCACCGCAGGTGCGGCATACTGTTTTCTAGTTTATGGGAGGGGGTGCACCGGCGTTTCATGGACGTAACGGAGTCTCCACTGCCGTAGAATCCTTCGCCTCATAATTGGTCCGGCAGATCCGCACGTTCAACCAAACGCGCCATCTGTACCCGGCCCATGCATAATCTGTCTCCCGCGGATGAGATGTGCGCCTTGACGGTGCGTTCCGAAATGAACATACGTTTCGCGATTTCGGCATTGGTGTACCCGTCGGCGGCAAGAACCACCGCCTCGCGCTCCCGTTCGGGCAGAGCGTCAAGCATGGCGCGCGCCTCATCGCGGCGCGATTGCGGCTGCTGAGTATTGAGATCGTTGATGAGCTGTCGCTGGCTGGCCGGATTGAACTGGGGCAGGCCCACGCACACGTCGGTGATGCGGCGGATGATTTCCTCCGGCGCGTCGGTTTTGGAGACGAACCCTTCTGCGCCCGCCTCAATGGCCCGTTCCACGGTTCCGCTCGGACTCAACGACGTCAGTATCAGCACATGCGGTGGACGGGGGAGTGCGCGCAGCCTCCTGGTCGTCTCAATGCCGTCCATGCCGGGCATGGCGATATCCATCAACGCCACGTCCGGATGATGTCCGGTGGTTTCGTCAATCGCCTGGCTTCCGTCGGTGCAGGTGAAAACAACATTGAGCCTGCCTGCGGAATAGTCTTCGAGGATCAGCCGCATGGCCTGGCAGATCATCGGATCGTCATCGATCACGCCAACTGTTATCGGTCTGTCGTTGCTGTTCTCGTTGCTGCTCACTCAACCCATGGTAGCTGCACGTCCATGTGGAACGTGTGTTGCGGGTCAAAACCGAATCGGCATGTTCCGCCGGACTGGCGGACGCGTTCCGCCAGTCCGGGCAATCCGGCGCCAGTCCGAGACATGTCTTTTGCATTCGTGTCGAGATGCGTACCGTTGGCTGGAATGGTCGGATTGGACACATGCGCGTGCACGCCTGCGGTGGGATTGGCGGTGAGTTCCAACGATCCCGGCGCATGGCGGCTCGCGTTGGTCAGTCCCTCCTGAAGGGACCGATAGGCGATTTTGCCGGTTTCCCTGTTGAGCTGGCCCAATTGCTGGATGTCGATCCACGTGTTGAGCCGCATGCCGGCGGCACGTGCGTCTCCGATAAGCGCATCCAGCGATTCACGGGTCAGGGACGTTTCGTCGGATGGCGCCAGTTGCTCACGCGCCTGCTCCGGATGACGCAGCATGTCGATGACACTGTGCGCCTCGTCCAACGCTCCTGCCGCCTGTTTGCGAATCTCCTCGGTTTTGTCCGCGATTCGGCTGGCCTGCCCGGCCAGTTGGCCGGCGTCCAGACTTCCCGCTTCGGCCGCGAGCTTCTTCGACTCGGCTTGCAGCGCGCTCGCATTCAACGCCAGCAGGGAAAGCGAATGGGCAAGCGTGTCATGCGCTTCGGCAGCGATCGCGTCGGCCAGCTGCTGACTGTCGATCGTGGTCTTGAGCTGCGCCACCTGCGCGTCCGCCGCGTCCGCCTTGGCCGTGGCCAGCGATGCCAAGGCGCGAGAACGGATATGCAACCCCGCCAAAGTCGCGATGGCCAGCTCCAACAATGCAGCCACTATCGCGGTGATGACGATGGTGCGGTCATCGGCAAGCATGATTAGGTCGGTGCCATATTGGCTGCCGGTATCCGGTTTGGCGAACACCATATGCCAGATGGATGCCTCCGGCGGCCGCAACGCGTCGCGTACCTGCGCGGCAAGCGTGACGAAACCGCCCGCCACGATCGCGCGAACCGTGGTCTTCATGTCATTACGGCGGGCCAATAGCGCGGTCAACGCCATCAAAGCGAGAATGGGATCGTATGGGAAAACCAGCACGACCACACACGCGGCGACGAATGTGGCACGCGGATAACGGGAACGGGCGAGCAGCAGAAACCCGATGGCGAACGCCACCAGCATGCAGAACACCATCCATACGTATACGGCGGAATCCTGGCCGAACCGTTGCGCGGCGAACGCGGTCTGCGCCAAGCACATGAAGCCCGCGCAGACCACCATCACCATGCTTTGCCAGCCTTTGGTACGTACCGGCACTTCGATGGGGGTCGGGGAATTCGTCGTCTCGCTCATACCTACCATTATTGGGCCCGTCCCCGAAAGACGCCATTGTTCTTCCGTGCGTTTCGCACGCCCCAAAGTGCAGACGGGAATGACCTTTCGTCCAATACCGGTCCAGCGCGGAATTCCGTACCCTCGAAAGTGTCTCAACCGATTCGAGAAGAAGGAACGATCATGAGTGGTTACATCGCCCCGCAGCAGCCCATCCAACCCCAACCCCCGCTGCAGCCGGTCTATCAGGAAGAGAAGGGACTGACTGTGTTCGGCATTGTCGGCGTGGTGTTCGGCGCGCTTGGCTTCGTGCTGAGCTTCATTCCGATTATCAACAACATTGCTGCTATTTTCGGTTTCATTGGCGTGATTCTTGCGATTGTGGCATTGGTCGGCACGTTCCGCGGTAAAAAGCGCGGCAAGGCATTGGCGATTGTCGCTGCGGTGCTGTCGGTGTTGGCCATCGTCATTACTCTGGCCATGCAGTCCGCAGCAAGCAAGGCCATAGACGAGGCCACCGGCGTGTCAAGCTCACAATCATCCGCAAAAGGCTCCGCAAAAAATCAGCCGAAGGGCGATCAGGATATGGAAGGCGATTTGAAGACCATGCATGTGAAAATCGTCTCCGCGGTACGTAGCAACAACGACTATAACAATCAGCCCACGGTGTTGGTCACATTCGAATGGACCAACAACACGGATAAAAACAATTCGTTTGCAGTCCTCGCCAGCCCGCAAGTGTTCCAAAATGGGCAAGCTCTCGACACCGCCATTTACAGCGAGAACCCTGCCGGATACGATTCCAATTCTGATTTCGCCGAAGTCCAGCCCGGAGCCACCGGAACCGTGACGATTGGATATACCTTGAAAGACGATTCCGAAGTGACGGTCGACGTCACTGATTTGTTCGACCTGAACGATAGCGCGAAAGTGGTGCACAAGTTCACGGTCTGATTGCGCATTGGATATACGGTGCCGGTAGTTTCAGCTCGGCACCGTAAGACGTGGGCTCTCATGAAATAGTCAGAAAAGTACCGTACTGTGATGCGTAATCGAGTTAAGGAGCGATTATGACATTCGGTCAGCAGCCCCAAGGCAACAACGCCAATGGATTCAACGGCCAGCCGTATGGGCAGAACCAATACAATCCGAACCAGAATTCGTACGGGCAGTACAGCCAGAATCCGTACGGTCAGAACCAATACCAGTACGCGCCGCAGAACATGTATGCGCAGGGCGCTCCGGCGGCCACCATTCCGGCTCAGGCGACATACTCCTATGAGCGTGCCGAACATGCTTCCGTCACCCGTGCCTACGGTGAGATGACCATCGGCCTGCTCGTCACCGCGGCTGTGGCCATCCTCACCCAAGCCACCGGTGCCTACATCGCGCTCATCCAGTCGCTTGGCGTCATTGGCGCTTGGGCGCCGTTCGTCGTCGAAATCGTGATCGCCATCTATCTTGGCGCCCGCATTGAAAAGATCAAGCCGAGCACCGCACGCGTCATGTTCTACGTGTATGCCGCGATCATGGGCTTCTCGCTAAGCACCATTTTCATGGCGTATGATCTTGGCACCATCGGCATCTCCCTGGCGTTGTGCGCCGGCTTCTTCTTCGCGCTCACCATGCTGGGCATGACCACCAAGGTCAACATGCTCAAAGCCGGTCCGATTCTGCTGGTCGGCCTCATCGTGCTGATCGTCGCCGAAGTGCTGCTTATGATCTTCGCTCCCGGACAGGCCATGCTGATGGTTATCTCCGCCATCGGCCTCGTGCTGTTCGCCGGCATGACCGTCTACGACGCCCAAGCTACTCGCGCGCTGTTCGCCCAGTACGCAGGCCAGGGTGAGGACATGGTCAAGAAGGTCTCCATCATCTGCGCGCTGAACCTGTATCTGGACTTCATCAACATGTTCCTGTATATTCTCCAGCTCTTCGGCGATCGCGACTGAAAAATCCCGCGACGTCCTCTGCGCTGAACCCTCAAACAAAAGCCTGACCAGAATATGGTCAGGCTTTTCTGCCGGCGAAAAACGTGCCATAGGGTAGTGGGTCATGCAGAGGAAAGAGATTGGCGGCATGGCCTGCCTTGTTCTGACGGCCATGATCTGGGGCTTCGCATTCGTATCCCAAGTGCAGGGCATGGCCTCCATGAGCCCCCTGTTCTTCGGGGCCACGCGATTCACATTGGGCGCGCTGTCATTAATACCGTTGCTGTGGTTCCGCCGTCGAGGCATCGCCGAACAGGAACGCCGACGCCGTGAATCGAATGAGTGTCCAACCGTCACGCTTGGCAACGGTATAACCGTGGCCAAGCCGAAATGCCTGGGCAATCCCGTGGTCGTCAGCGTCATCTGCGGCATCGTATTGTTCACCGCCAGCACCGTCCAACAATACGGCATCCTCTATTCCGGTTCCGCAGGCCGTTCCGGCTTCATCACGGCGCTCTACATCGTCATGACGCCGCTGCTCGCCTTCCTTATTCTGCGCCGCCGCGTGACCATGAACGTCATCGTCAGCGTTGCCATCGCCGTGGTCGGCTTCTATCTGCTGTGCATCACCGACGGATTCGGCTCGATCACCCTTGCCGACGTGGTGCTGTTGTCCACTGCGGTTCTATTCGCAGGCCATATTCTCGTCATCGACACGTTCGGACAGAAGATGGATCCGATTCTGCTGTCCTTTGGACAAATTTCCACCACCGCGCTGCTGAGCTGGATCGGCTCCCTATGCGAAGGCTCCATCGACTGGGCCGGCGCCATGCAAAGCTGGTTTCCCATCGTGTACGCCGGCATCGGCTCGGCCGGCGTGGCATACACGTTGCAGGTGGTCGGACAGCAGC
>OIBE01000444.1_pt1 | contig 11346 bp, 9 predicted proteins | sample 1580961 | NCBI WGS metagenome assembly OIBE01 (sample SAMEA3882550, study PRJEB24775) | human gut metagenome | biome: human-associated habitat; feature: intestine environment; material: feces | place: Netherlands | collected 2009/2010
TTCGGTTCTGCTCATAGAGCACATGCTTCTGTAGCAGGTGTTACAAAGTTCATCACAGCTAAGGGTGGAGAGAATGTTGTTGGATACCTTATGCAGAAGGAAATTGACTTCCTTGGCAAGGCAGTAGAGAATCCTGTACGTCCTTTCGTAGCTATTCTTGGTGGAGCTAAAGTAGCTGACAAGCTCAATGTTATCGACAACCTCCTCGAGAAGGCTGATACACTTATCATCGGTGGTGGAATGGCATACACATTCCTTAAAGCACAGGGCTATGAGATTGGTATCTCAATGCTTGATGAGACAAAGATTGATTACTGTAAAGAGATGCTTGCAAAAGCAGAGAAACTTGGAAAGAAGATTCTTCTTCCTGTTGATGCAGTTACAATCAAGGATTTCCCAAATCCAATTGATGCTCCTGTAGAGACAGAGACATATGATTATGACAAGATGCCTGCAGATCGTGAGGGCTGTGATATCGGACCTAAGACACGTGAGCTTTTCGCTGACGCTGTTGCATCAGCTAAGACTGTTGTATGGAACGGACCAATGGGTGTATTTGAGAACCCGACACTTGCAGCAGGTACACTTGCAGTAGCAGAGGCGCTTGCTAAATCAGATGCTATCACAATCATCGGTGGTGGAGATTCAGCTGCAGCAGTTAACCAGATGGGACTTGGCGACAAGATGAGTCACATCTCAACAGGTGGCGGTGCTTCCCTTGAGTTCCTTGAGGGCAAGGAGCTTCCTGGCGTAGCTTGTGCTGATGATAAATAAGCCGAAAGCAACTTAATGAAATTAAGCCGCAGGCAAAAAATATTTGTATACAAATACAAGGAGATATAAAATGGCAAGAAAGAAAATTGTAGCCGGCAACTGGAAGATGAACATGACTCCAAGCCAGGCTGTTAAATTAGTAGAAGAGTTAAAACCACTCGTAGTTTCAGATGATGTTGAAGTTGTTTACTGTGTACCTGCAATCGACATCGTACCTGTTGTAGAAGCATTAAAGGGTACAAATGTTGCTGTTGGAGCAGAGAATATGTACTTCGAGGAGAAGGGTGCTTACACAGGAGAAATCTCAGCAGAGATGCTTCTTGATGCAGGCGTTAAGTATGTTATCATCGGACATTCAGAGAGAAGAGATTACTTCAAAGAGGATGACGCACTTCTCAACAAGAAGGTAAAGAAGGCTATCGAGGCTGGACTTACACCAATCCTTTGCTGTGGTGAGACACTTGAGCAGAGAGAGAGCGGTGTTACACTTGACTGGATCAGACTTCAGATTAAGTCAGATCTCGCAGGTGTTGCTGCATCAGATGTTGCAAACATGGTTATTGCTTACGAGCCAATCTGGGCAATCGGAACAGGAAAGACAGCTACTTCTGACCAGGCTCAGGAGGTTTGCGGTGCAATCCGTGAGTGCGTAGCTGAGATCTATGATCAGGCTACAGCAGATTCAGTTCGTATCCAGTACGGCGGATCTGTAAATGCAGGAAATGCAGCAGAGCTTTTTGCAAAGCCTGACATCGACGGTGGATTAGTTGGTGGCGCTTCACTCAAGGCTGATTTTGGAAAGATCGTAAACTACAAGTAATTATTAAATCATAATTTAATATTTGATTTGACAATCACAATAACTAAATGTCACTAAATTCACCAGCTTAGCTGCATTTAGTGGCATTTATTATGTAATGAAATTTTTTGCGGGCTTGCATATGTCACTGTAATAGAGCATTTTGCAAGCCTCATATGAAGAATAGAGGAAATATAAATGAGTAAGAAACCGGTAGTATTAATGGTACTTGATGGTTACGGCTTAAGTGACCACAAAGAGGGAAATGCCATAGCTATGGCAAATACCCCTGTTATGGATAAATTGATGGCAGAGTGTCCTTTTGTAAAGGGCGCAGCTTCAGGTCTTGCAGTTGGACTTCCTGACGGACAGATGGGAAACTCTGAGGTAGGACATATGAATATCGGCGCAGGCCGTATCATATATCAGGATCTTACAAGAATCACAAAGGCAATTGCTGATGGTGATTTCTTCAAGAACAAGGTATTAATTTCTGCAATCGAAAACTGCAAGAAGAATGACTCCGATCTGCATCTTTGGGGACTTCTTTCTGATGGTGGAGTTCACAGCCATATCGAGCATCTTTACGGACTTCTTGAGCTTTGCAAGAAAGAGAATTTTGACAGAGTATATGTACACGCATTCCTTGATGGTCGTGATACACCTCCTGCATCAGGCAAGGACTATATCGAGCAGCTTCTCGCCAAGATGAAGGAAATTGGTGTAGGAAAGATTGCATCTCTTTCAGGACGTTACTATGCAATGGACAGAGATAACAACTGGGATCGTGTGCAGAAGGCTTATGATTCACTCACTAAGGGTGAAGGCGTAAAAGCTACATGCCCTGTAAAGGCTATGGAGGAGTCATACGCAAATGACGTTACAGATGAGTTCGTGCTTCCTACAGTTATCACAAACGAGGATGGCACACCGGTATCTGTTGTAAAGGACAATGATTCTGTTATCTTCTTCAACTTCCGTCCGGACCGTGCTCGTGAGATGACAAGAGCATTTTGCGATGATAAGTTTACCGGCTTTGAGCGCCCATTCCTTAAGACAACATTTGTATGCTTCAAGGATTATGACGAGTCAATTCCTAACAAGCTTATCGCTTTTGAGAAGGAAGAAATCAAGAATACATTTGGTGAGTATCTTGCAGCAAATGGCAAGAAACAGCTTCGTCTCGCAGAGACAGAGAAGTATGCACACGTAACCTTCTTCTTCAACGGTGGAGTAGAGGAGCCGAATATCGATGAGGCACGTCTTCTTGTAAACAGTCCTAAGGACGTTGCAACATATGACTTAAAGCCTGAGATGAGCGCTCCTGAGGTTGGAATGGATCTTGTTGAGGCTATCAAGTCAGATAAGTATGATGTTATTATCATCAACTTTGCTAACCCTGACATGGTTGGACATACAGGTGTGATTCCGGCTGCTGTAAAGGCTGTTGAGAGAGTTGATTCACTCGTAGGTGATGCAGTTCAGGCAATCAAGGATGTGGATGGAAGCTGCGATCAAGGCAGTAGAGACTGTAGATGAATGTGTAGGCAAGGCAGTAGAAGCCCTGAAAGAAGTTGACGGACAGATGTTCATCTGTGCTGACCACGGAAACGCAGAGAAGATGATTGATTATGAGACAGGAAAACCTCATACGGCTCATACAACAAATCCTGTTCCTTTCATTCTTGTAAACGCTGACCCTTCTTACAAGCTTCGTGAGGGCGGATGTCTTGCAGATATCGCTCCAACACTGCTTGAGATTATGGGACTTCCACAGCCAAAAGAGATGACAGGAAAGTCACTTATCGTTAAATAGAATCTGTATTATATAGGCTCCGGCGCAGACAAAGGGTTTGAACCGGAGCTTTTGTTTTGATATATTAAAGATATAATAATAAATATAAGAATTGCTTATAAATGACGTAAAATTATTTAAAAAAACTTATAATATACGTTGACTTTACAAATTGAGCTGGTATATAATTTAAGGGTAGCATTTGATTTGTAAAATAAATTACACATAAGATGGAGGACAATCATGCAGGAATTTAAACCATTCAAAGAAGGAAAAGTAAGAGAAGTATATGATAACGGGGACAGCCTTATTATGGTCGCAACAGATCGTATTTCCGCTTTTGACCATATTTTAAAGAATAAAATTACAGACAAGGGAGCCATCCTCACACAGATGTCTAAGTTCTGGTTTGAATTCACAAAGGATGTTGTTCCTAACCATATGATTTCAGTAGACGCAAAGGATATGCCGGAGTTCTTCGGTCAGGACAGGTTCAACGGAAACAGTATGCTCTGTAAGAAGCTTGAGATGCTTCCAATCGAGTGTATAGTTCGTGGATATATCACAGGAAGCGGCTGGGCAAGCTACCAGGAGAACGGTACAGTCTGCGGAATCAGACTTCCGGAGGGACTTGTTGAGTCTGATAAGCTCCCTGAGCCTATTTATACACCATCTACCAAGGCTGATCTTGGAGATCATGATGAGAATATCTCATTCGAAAAATCAGTAGAAGTATTAGAGAAGATTTATCCTGAGAAGGGCAGAGAGTACGCAGAGAAGATTCGCGATTATACAATTGCTCTCTACAAGAAATGTGCAGAGTATGCTCTTACAAAGGGTATCATCATCGCAGATACCAAGTTTGAGTTTGGCTTAAATGAGCAGGGTGAGGTAGTGCTTGCCGATGAGATGCTCACACCTGACAGCTCACGCTTCTGGCCACTTGATGGATATAAGCCTGGACAGGGACAGCCTTCATTTGACAAGCAGTATGTAAGAGACTGGCTCAAGGCAAATCCGGACAATGACCTTCTTTTACCTGATGAGGTTGTTGTGAAGACTGTAGAGAAATATAAAGAGGCATTTGAGCTTCTTACAGGAAGCAAATTCAGCCGCTAATATATTATTTATTCCGCGTTACTATTTCGCAATTATAAACGGAGATATTATGAACCAGGACAATAACATAAATCAGTATATAAATACTAGTATAGATACAAAAAGTCATACCGGTACAAAATTAAAAAGGTGTTCTGATATTGACGAGCATAACCATGTATTTGATGAGCTTCATGAGGAGTGTGGTGTGTTCGGCATGTATGATTTTGATGGAGGAAATGTCGCATCCACTATCTATTATGGCCTTTTTGCGCTTCAGCACAGAGGACAGGAAAGCTGTGGTATTGCAGTGAGTGATACACACGGACCAAAGGGAAAGGTGACCACACACAAGGGTATGGGCCTTGTAAATGAGGTATTTACTCCTGATATTTTAGAGCCTATGAAGGGTGATATCGGAGTGGGACATGTGCGCTATTCAACAGCAGGCTCATCAACACGTGAGAATGCACAGCCTCTCGTATTAAATTATGTCAAGGGCACACTTGCCATGGCACACAACGGAAACCTCATTAACGCAAAGGAGCTTCGCAAGGAGCTTGAGTATACAGGAGCAATTTTCCAGACCACAATCGACTCTGAGGTTATAGCTTATCATATCGCCAGAGAGCGTCTTAACTCAAAAACAGCGGAGGAGGCGGTCAGACGTGCCTGCCAGAAGCTTAAGGGAGCCTATGCACTTGTGGTTGAGAGCCCGAGAAAGCTTATTGCAGCCAGAGACCCATTTGGTTTTAAGCCTCTTTGCATCGGAAAAAGAGACAATGCATATATCGTTACATCCGAGACCTGTGCACTTGATACAATCGGTGCAGAGTTTGTCAGGGATATAGAGCCGGGAGAGGTTATCACCATCACTCCTGAAAAGGGCATTGAGTCTGATATGACTATGGCACTTGCCCCTGAAAAACAGGCCAGATGCGTGTTTGAATACATTTATTTCGCAAGACCTGACAGCCATATTGACGGAGTAAGCGTGTATAGCAGCCGTATCAAGGCTGGCAGATTCCTTGCAATGGATTCACCGGTTGAGGCTGATATCGTGACAGGAGTACCGGAGTCAGGAAATGCCGCTGCTCTTGGTTATTCACTTGAGTCGGGCATTCCATATGGCACAGCATTTGTCAAGAACGGTTATGTCGGCAGGACATTTATCAAGCCTAAGCAGTCAAGCCGTGAATCAAGCGTGCAGATAAAGCTCAATGTATTAAAGGAGGCTGTTAAGGGCAAGAGAGTTGTTATGATTGATGATTCAATTGTGCGAGGAACAACCTCAGACAGAATAGTGCGTATGTTAAGAGAGGCGGGTGCCACAGAGGTACATGTGCGCATCAGTTCACCGCCATTCTTATGGCCTTGCTATTTTGGTACAGATATTCCTGCAAGAGAGCAGCTTATCGCTTACAACAGGACTATTGAGGATATCAGACAGATTATAGGTGCAGATTCTTTAGGCTACCTTGGAATTGACAGACTTCATGAGATGGTAGAGGGATTGCCAATCTGCATGGGCTGTTTCACAGGAAAATATCCGATGGAGCCACCGAAGGATGATATCAGAGGCGAGTATTTTGATAAAGAAATAGACCTCGAGAGAAAAATGCTTAATCGCTAATAAAGGAGAGAATATGAGTACAGACAGATACACAAGTCCTCTTTCTGAGCGCTATGCCAGCAAAGAGATGCAGTATATTTTTTCGCAGGATATGAAATTTACCACTTGGAGAAAGCTCTGGATTGCTCTTGCAGAGACTGAGATGGAGCTTGGGCTTTCACAGGATGGCAAGCCGGTTATCACACAGGAACAGATTGATGAATTAAAGGCACATGTGGATGACATCAATTATGATGTGGCAAAGGAGCGTGAGAAGCTTGTGCGTCACGATGTAATGAGCCATGTCTATGCATATGGACAGCAGTGCCCTAAGGCAGCAGGAATTATACATCTTGGAGCAACCTCATGCTATGTAGGTGACAATACAGATATCATCATCATGAATGAAGCATTAAAGCTTGTTCACAAAAAGCTTATAAGTGTTATTGCAGAGCTTGCAAACTTTGCTGATAAGTATAAGAATCAGCCAACTCTTGCATTTACACATTTCCAGCCGGCACAGCCGACAACAGTTGGAAAGCGTGCCACACTGTGGCTGAATGAGTTTATGCTGGATCTCGAGGATTTAGAGTATGTGCAGGGCACATTAAAGCTCCTTGGCTCTAAGGGCACTACAGGAACACAGGCCAGCTTCCTTGAACTCTTCAACGGAGACAATGAGATAATAGACAAGATAGATCCGATGATTGCAAAGAAGATGGGCTTTAAGGATTGTTATCCGGTGTCAGGCCAGACATATTCCCGTAAGGTAGATACGAGAGTAGTAAATGTGCTCGCAGGCATCGCTGCATCAGCTACAAAGATGTCAAACGATATCAGACTGCTCCAGCATCTTAAGGAAGTAGAGGAGCCGTTTGAGAAGAATCAGATTGGCTCATCAGCCATGGCATATAAGAGAAATCCTATGAGAAGTGAGAGAATAGCATCTCTTTCAAGATATGTTCTTGCAGATGTAATGAATCCTGCAATTACTTCAGCTACTCAGTGGTTTGAGAGAACCTGAGGGCTTCCTTGCAATAGACGGAATCCTTGACCTCTGCCTCAATGTGGTGGATGGACTGGTAGTATATCCAAAGGTTATTGAAAAGCACTTTATGGCAGAGATACCATTCATGGCAACAGAGAACATCATGATGGATGCTGTAAAGAACGGTGGAAATCGTCAGGAGCTCCATGAGAAGATCAGACAGCTCTCAATGCAGGCCGGAAAGACAGTCAAGGAAGAGGGAAAAGAAAATAACCTCGTAGACTTAATCGCTGCAGACCCTGCATTTGGACTGACAAAGGCTGATATCGAAAAGAACCTTAAGCCTGAGCTTTATGTGGGACGTGCACCTCGTCAGGTAGAAGTATATCTGCGTGATGTAGTTAATCCGGTGCTTGAAGCACATAAGGATGAGAGTGGAGTAAAGGCAGAGATTAACGTATAATATCGAAAGTATAGATAACGTTAATTTGCTTGTATTAACATATTTATCTAAATGAAAAGCCCCGGCATATAAACCTGTTTCATGGTTTATATGCCGGGGTTTTATATATCCGTCAAGTATGAAGTTAGTTTAGATTAATTCTCTTTGACATCATCTCAGGATTGGTGGCCTCACTGATTGCCACCTGCTTGCTGATTACACCGGCCTTGTACAGATTGAAGATACTTGTATCCATTGCAATCATATTCTCAGCTGCAGAGGTGTAGATGATACCGTCAATCTGATGGACCTTGCCTTCACGGATTAAGTTCCTTATTGCAGGCGTGAGTACCATGATTTCAAAAGCAGGTACCATCTCACCGTTTGTGGCAGGTAAAAGCTTCTGGCAGACGACAGCCTGCAGCACAGATGCAAGCTGGATGGCTATCTGGTGCTGCTGGGAAGCAGGAAACGCATCGATTATTCGGTCAATGGTATTTGCGGCACCAATTGTGTGAAGTGATGAAAATATGAGATGACCGGTTTCAGCCGCTGTGACAGCTGTATTGATGGTCTCATAGTCTCGCATCTCTCCAAGCAATATGACGTCAGGACTCTGGCGGAGTGCGGCGCGAAGTGCAGTGAGATAGCTTTCTGTATCTGTGTTGATTTCACGCTGTGACACAATACATTTGTCATGACGATGTAAAAACTCAAGCGGATCCTCAAGAGTGATAATATGCTCTTCCTTCTCATGGTTGATCTGATCAATAATACATGCTAGTGTGGTAGATTTACCGCTTCCGGCTGGGCCGGTAACCAGCACCATGCCGTTGTTTGTTTCCGCAAGCTCCATAACAGAGTCCGGTATATGTAAATCGCTTGGTTTTGGCAGTGTGAATGAGATAACACGGATGACAGCAGAGTAAGAGCCACGCTGCTTGAAAGTGCTCACTCTGTAACGTGATACTCCCGGTATAGCGAAGGAGAAGTCATCATCTCCGGTTTCCTCGAATTTTGAAATATCTCTCTCTGCAAGAGCATAGATTGATGTGACAAATTCAAAGGTTTCTTTTGGAATCATTCTGATTTCATTAAGGCACTCCATCATTCCCTTTGATTTGTATGTGAGAGGGCGGCCGGCCACTATGAAAATATCCGATGCTCCGTTGTCAGTTGCTTCCTTTAATATCTTTTTAACATCCATTTTAGTTTCCTCCAATTAAGTTTAGTGTATCATTTTCCTCGAAAGCTGTGTCTGTATTGAGCTTCCATTGTTTTATTTTATAAAAAGCATCCTGCCTGTGGACAGGATAGTTGATATCAAGCTTTACAGTGAGAGTCTGCGTATCGCTTACAGTACAGGTGATGGTATAGGTCAGACCGGTAACCTTGCCGTTTGATTCATTTTCAGCGAGGTTTTTATTTATGGCAGTATCGTTGTCTGATAGAGCAGTCTTTATGGCCTCATAGTATGCTGCTTTATCAGGACTGCCATCGTAGGCGGATGCAAGAATGGCATCAATCTGTGATATCTCATCCCATACCTTTTCACATGCACGGTAATACGAGCTGTTGTTATCAGCAACGCGTTTGCTCAGCTTATAGTCAGAGTTTGCTGTGACAAAGGCGAGTGCCGAGAACGTGACAATGCATATCATGGAAAAGGTAAGCAGGATGGTGGAAAAACCGAAATTTGAAAACTCTCTTCTTTTTTTCATGGGGTGCTCACCGTCCTTCCATCAGAGGAAAGTGCAGTATAGCTGCACGCAGTAATGCTGTATACACAGTGGCTGTCTGCTGCTATAAACTCTATGTCAGCCTTTTGTACTCCGTAGGCATCCTGCCCAAGCCTGCTTACAATAATCTTGTATGCGGCATCAGCCTTATCACATGGATGATAGCTTTTGTCAAGATAAATGAATAGCTTTTCATCTGCACAGATGGAGCCGTCAAAGAGCGATGATACGGCGTTTAAATCGCCATGCTCCTGTTCGTATGCGCTTGCTGCATTGCTGCATGCATTAACAGCCTCATGCAGCACCTGAGTTTCTTCTGTCAGCTTGTGGGTCTTTATGAAGAAAAGCAGTCCCACAATCAAAAGAACTGAAAAAAGCAGCAGATTAATGGTAATCTCAAGCAGGAATATTCTGTTTTTCGATTGTTTAAGCTTTGTTGAAATCATGGTTTATTCCTTGTGGTATGTAAGTTTGTGTGGCATCGAGTGGCATATCAGGGAGCGGTGTACTTGATATTTCTGCATTTATTGTCGGACGATGATTAGTCGGAATTGACGGAGCAGTAGGTATCGGTAGTGCCACCGGATGTATCGGTGATAGTTACGGTAATCATTTTGTCGGTGGTTTCTGTCATGTCAAGTCCTCCGATTTCGACAATCCTTTGTCCGCTGTCCAGACTGTATGAGGAACCATCCTGTACATAGAGCTCTCTTAGAGAACCGCCATAATAGTATATGAAGGTATTATACACGATGTCATTTATTGTGTTTTTCAGACATAGAGCCTTTGTGCCATTTATTGTTTCTACACTGATTGCAGCGTCAGAATCATTCTGTCTGACTTTTTCGCGCAGATAAGATGTGACAGTGCGTACCTCGTAGTTGTAATTCATGGCATTGGCAGTGGACTTGTATTGCTTTACGCCAATCAGTACGAGGATAAATGCAGTCAGCGCAAAAAGAAAAAACAGCAGCATCACAAAAAAACTGTCAGCCTGATGTGATCTTGATTTTAGCTTGAACATGGGTTATTTCCTCTCTATTATTGTCACATCGGGACGCAGATTGGAGCCGATGTATTGATAGTCTATGTAATAATAGTCGCTGTTGTATGTGAGACCATAGTGGTCTGTTAGATAATTTATGTCCGGAGGGTATGTTCCCTCAAGAGCATAGCACTGTGTGATACTTCGTGTGAGGGCGCGTTCCAGCGTGCTCTTGCTTCTTTTGGTATTGTCATCTGACAGCTTTGAAGAGAAAGCACCAAACAAAACGGTACATGCGGCTAAAAGCACAATTGGTATGAATTTCCATATGGTTGATTTCTTTTTCTGAACAAAAAACAGCATGCTGTGCCTCCGTAAGCTATCCTATGCTTGAGATAATTCCAAGCAGTGGGAGTAAAAATGATACAAGTATGAAGCCAATGAATATACAAAGCAGGATAACCATGGCAGGTTCGATCACTGATATGAATCGTGACAGCTTTGCATCTGTGTCATCCTCGCAGGATGTACATATATGTTGCATGACATCGTCCATAGATCCGGTTTTGCTGCCGATTGCAATCCAGCTTGAGTACATCTTTGAAAAAATATTGGAGTGCAGCAGTGCCTCCGAAAATGTCTCGCCGTTAGATATATTTTTACGGCAGTCATTTATTTTAGAATTAAGGACAGGATTGTTTACGAGAGCCTGTGCCAGATCAAGACCACGGTCTGTGTCAAGTCCGCTTGAGAGTGCTAAAAACATGCAGTTTGCAAAGCGGCTGGATGCGATTGACATGGAAAGAGCAGTTTTCATAAGGAGCTTTTTTCCGAAGCGTGTCTTAAAAAATATAAAAAGAAACAGTGCGGCAAAGAGCATGAAAGCTATAATGATAAGCAGATATCTATTGATGTATTCACTGAGCTTCATGAGCACGGCAGCGGTGCCGGTAAGCTCACTTCCAAGCTCTGCATATATCTGTGAGAATACAGGTAAAACCTTGGCAATCATAACGACAATAACGGCAATCATCACTGCAGAAAGCACGAGAGGATAGGCAACGGCGCTTTTAATGCCTGAAGATATTTCGTCTTCGCGGTCATAGTACTTTGA
>OIBE01000445.1_pt1 | contig 11335 bp, 13 predicted proteins | sample 1580961 | NCBI WGS metagenome assembly OIBE01 (sample SAMEA3882550, study PRJEB24775) | human gut metagenome | biome: human-associated habitat; feature: intestine environment; material: feces | place: Netherlands | collected 2009/2010
GGCCATATTTATTTCTTGTGAATTGGGTTCGGATTCATTAACTGTTTTTTTAGATGGCATGAATCGTTATTTTGGTTTTTCAGTTTCACTTGTTAATCAAATAGCTGCAATTATAATTCTAATATTAGCTATTAAATTGAATAGAGAAGCTATTGGAATCAATACAGTAGTAAGTGCTTTAACTGTTGGATTATGTATTGAGGTAGGATATCATTTAATCATTCCTTTTCACATTTCAAAACAAAGTTTAATAATTCGAATGATTATTATATTTTTTGCTCAAATAATGCTATCTATAGGCTATGCTTGGATGCAAACATTTAATCATGGAATGAGTTATTCTGATGCGATGCTTTATGGTGTAGCAAAAAAAATTAAAGTAGATTATATTTATATACGATATATTTATGATTTTAGTTTCTTTTTTATAGGTGTTGCTTTAGGTGGTGTTATTGGGATTGGAACACTGTTTTCAATTTCGACATTAGGTTATTTTATTTCAATGTTTAAAAAGATTATAGATAATTTGCGGGTTAAAGTATAAAATGTTAAGCTGAAAATTGTTTTGTGGGTGACAATATAGCTTACAACCGAAATATGTTGAAAAAATATAAAATTGACTTATGTAATAAAAGATTAAACTTGCAAGTTAGAAAGCATTGCATCAAACAAAAAGGTAAGGAGAGCTATTCCTTATCTTTTTTTGAAATCCTTGTATTTGATTATAGGCTTTTTAGATGTAGGAGCCATTGGAACTTCTAAACCTGAACAATGGTTTGATTTAAGAACATTGATAAATGAAGGGTGTAGGGCATTTGAAGAAGATAATAGTGATTTAGGAAATGTCTATATTATAAAGTTACCAAAGGATAAATTAAAAGTTTTGGCTGAAACTAAAAGAATATTTGCTTTAAATATCAGTACAGGTACCCTTTATAAAAAGGTGAATAAATTACCATATGCAATAATGAAAGATGTTTATGAGTCAAAAGCAGATACATATATAGAACAAACATCTTTTCTGGAATGTTATGAATTTAGAAGTGATTAGACTTAATGTTTAAATACTTCTTTTTCTTTTATTGAAAGAGAATACTGTTTATAATGTGAATGAATAAAGATTTATTATGGAGGAGTTATAAAAGTATTATGTTTTGGATCCGTTAATTTGGATCATGTATATAAAGTAGATCATTTTACGGTACCGGGAGAAACTCAAGGATGTCTTGAATATGATATTAAATGTGGAGGAAAAGGCGTTAATCAAGCGATTGCAATGGCATTTGCTGGTAATGATACTTATTTTGCGGGAATTATTGGTAGTGATGGTGGTTTATTGAAAGATGCTTTAGTAGATAAAGGTGTTCATATTGATTATATGAAGATTTCTAATAAACCAACAGGGCATGCAATTATTGAAGTTGATCAAAGTGGACAAAATCATATTCTTTTATATGGTGGAACAAATAAAGAAATTGATTTTGAATATATCGATGAGGTACTTTCTCATTTTTCAAAGGGTGATATTGTTGTATTACACAATGAAATAAATAATGTTCCTTATATCATAGAGCGTTGTTATGAAAAAGAAATGAAAAGTTTTTTCAATGCAGCTCCTTATGATATAGCTGTTAAAAACTATCCTATTGAAAAAGTAACTTGGCTTGTTGTTAATGAAACAGAAGGAGCTGCATTAAGTAATGAAGAAGATTACGAAAAGATTATTCAAACATTAAAACAAAAATATCCTCATACCCACATTCTTTTTACAATGGGAAAAGAAGGAAGCAGAGTTTTAACAGATAAAGAAGATATAAAAGTAGAAGCACTAAAAGTAAATGCTGTTGATTCAATTCCAAATTATGAGGAAGTGTTTGAATAAATTCAAATGCTTTTTATTTTTAAATGAAAGGTAAACTTTTTCATGAAAAAATATGTTCAAACATATTAAGTCTATATACCACAATAGAAATTCTAAATTTTGAAATTAAAGAAAATTTGAATATATGAGAAAAATGGTCTTTTATTTATTTTTTAGTATGTTATAATACATTTAACAATTAAGTTAAATGTAAAGGGTGATGAATATGGCAATGCAAGATACGCTTCATGCTTTGGCGGATCCAACAAGAAGAGAAATACTTAATTTGCTTAAGCAATCAAGAATGTCTGCAGGTGATATTGTTAAAAACTTTTCTGTATCAGGAGCGGCAATCTCAAGACATCTTTCTGTTTTAAAAGAAGCAGGCTTAATTCGTGATGAGCGAGAGGGAAAATTTATTTATTATGAGCTTAATACAACGGTATTAGAAGAAATTATGTTATGGATGAGTGAGTTAAAAGGAGAATGATTATGATGAAACGAAATAAAAATAAAGTAATATTATCCTCTATTGTTGTTTTACTTCCAATGGTTATTGGTTTGCTTATATGGAATCAATTACCAAAAGATGTTGCTACACATTTTGGTTTTAATGGACAACCTGATGGTTATTCATCAAAAGAATTTGCAGTATTTGTCTTACCATTAATTATATTTGTGATTCATCTTTTTTGTATCTTTGCTGTAAGTACAGATCCAAAATCCAAAAATATTAATGACAAGATGTATTCAATTGTTTTGTGGATTTGCCCTTTGGTTTCAGTATTTATTTGTAATTGTATTTATGGGTAGACATTAGGTTTTATTAAAAATATTGGCTTTATTACAGGGTTATTATTAGGAACGTTGTATATTGTTTTAGGTAATTATCTTCCAACTGTAAAGCCTAATTATACAGTTGGAATACGAGTTCCTTGGACTTTAAACGATCAAGATAATTGGTATCATACTCATCGCTTTAGTGGTAAATGTATGGTATTAGGTGGGGTCCTACTTATTATGCTGTTACCTTTTATGGATATGTTTATACTTTTTACTTTAGCTCTTGTACCAGGAATCTTACCAATTATTTATTCCTATTTATATCATCGAAAGAAAGCTAGATAATATAAAAAATGTATTTGAACTTGAAAGGGTTTGGATACATTTTTTTAATAATTGATAAAACTAATATGATTAGTTAAAATAATAATATAATTAATTAGGAGAAATACTATGAGTAATATTAGTCGAGAACGAATTATTGAAACAGCAGCAAATTTATCAAATAAAGCAGGGTTAGAGAATTTATCATTAAAGATGATTGCTGAAGAGCTAAAGATAAAATCCCCTTCTCTCTATAATCATGTTTCTAGCCTTGATGATATAAAAAAACAATTAATGCTCTATGGCTGGAAACAAATTGAAACATTAACGATAGAAGCGGCTGTTGGAGTGACAGGATACGATGCATTTTATAATTATGCAATTAATAATAAAGGAATCTTTACAGCAATGCTTTGGTATAACAAATATGAAAGTATTGAAAAAGAAAATGCAACCAGAAAATTATTTGAAATGATTTTTAAAGTGATGAAAACAGTAAATATAAGTGACGAAAATATCAATCATATCATAAGAACGCTGCGCAGTTTTTTAGAAGGATTTTCTTTGCTTGTAAATAACAATGCTTTTGGTAATCCAGTATCTATTAAAGAAAGTTTTGATTTATCATTAGAAATTATAATAAATGGAATTAAAACATTAGAAGGGACTGAATAATATGAATCAGTATATAAATTTGACATTAGAAAATATTGAAAAAGAACATATTTGTTGCGCTATAGGAGATAAAAAACATCAAGCAGGTGTCACACAAAAAAAAGAATGGATTAAAAATAAAATAAAAGATGGACATGTATTTAGAAAATTGGATGCTAGAGGTAAAGTGTTTGTTGAATACGAGTCTATAGAAACAGCATGGGTGCCTATTAGTGGAAGTAATTATGAATATATTTATTGTTTATGGGTGGCAGGAAGTTTTAAAGGAAAAGGAATAGCTAATGAATTATTGGAATATGTGATTAACGATTCTAAAGAAAAAGCTAAAAGTGGGGTATGTACACTTGTTTCTAAAAAGAAGAAGCCTTTTCTTGGAGAAAAGAAATTCTTTGAACATTATGGCTTTAAAGTAGTTGATACAATTGGTGAATATGAATTAATGGCATTTCAATTTGATAATCATGAAATACCACGCTTTAATGAACAGGCAAGAACTATGAAAATAGAACAACAAGATTTTACAGTTTATTATAGTTATGAATGTCCTTATGTTGAATATGGAGTTAAAGAATTATCAAATTATGCTAAAGAAAATAATTTGATAATTAATTTTATTAAAATAGATACATTAGAAAAGGCTAAAAATGTTCCTTGTATCTTTAATAATTGGGCTAATTTTTATAAAGGTGAATTTATATCGAATACAATATTAAATGCGAAATCATTTGAAAAACTAATGACAAAGATAAAAGAGGAATAAGAAAATGAATTTATTTGATATGAATGAAAATACAAGACAACTCCCACTAGCAAGCCGTATGAGACCAGAGAAACTCGATGAAATAGTTGGCCAACTTCATATCATAGGGAAAGATAAATTGCTTTATCGTGCAATAAAGGCTGATCGTTTAGGTTCTATTATTTTATATGGACCACCAGGGGTAGGGAAAACAACGATTGCTCGAGTAATTGCGAATACGACAAAATCATACTTTTGTAAATTAAATGCAACAAATGCAGGGATCAAGGATTTAGAAAAAATCATTGAAGAAGCTAAATTTAATCAAAATGCTTATCAAAAAGGAACAATTTTATTTATTGATGAAATTCATCGCTTTAATAAAACACAACAAGATTATCTTCTTCCTTTTGTTGAAGATGGAATTGTTATATTAATAGGAGCAACAACAGAAAATCCTTATTTTGAAGTCAATAATGCTTTACTTTCAAGATGTCGTATCTTTGAATTAAAACCTTTAGAAAAAGATGATTTAATAACCTTAATTGATCGTACATTAAAAGATCAAGAAAAAGGTTTAGGTAAAGAAAAGATTATAATTGATGAAAATGCTAAAAGCTTCCTTGCAGATCAAGCAGGAGGAGATGCCAGAAGTGTTCTAAACGCCTTAGAACTTGCTTATCTTACAACTGAAAGAAACAAAAAAGGGATAATTTCAATTACTTTAGAAGTAGCTGAACAATGTATTCAAAAAAAGGCCATAAGATATGATAAAAATGGTGATAATCACTATGATACTATTTCTGCCTTTATTGAATCGATGAAACATACCGATCCAGATGCAACACTTTATTATCTAGCAAGAATGTTGATTGCTGGAGAGGATGTTAAATATATTGCTAGAAGAATTTGTGTTTGTGCATCTGAAGATATAGGTTTGGCTAATTCACAAGCTCTTGTTGTAGCGACAAATGCTTTTCTAGCGGTAGAAAGAATAGGAATGCCAGAGTCTACAACAATTTTAGCACATGCTGCTTTATATGTTTGTTGTTCGCCTAAATCATCAGCGGTTTCTAATGGCATTTATCAAGCAATGGATGAGGCAAACAAAACAACGGATGTTCCTATTCCAGCATTTTTACAAGATGCAAGTTATAAAAATGCTTATAAATTAGGAAGAGGTGTTGGTTTAGATAATGTTCATCAATTTCCTAATCATTATTCAGGTAAAAAATGTATGCCTGATGAATTAGACCATCATCATTATTTTAATTTATCACAAATGGGTAGTGAAAAAAGAATCCAAGCATTTTTAGATTATCTTAAAAATAATACAAAGTAGAAGATATATTATTCGATAGCTTCTTTTTTAAATCAACATTCTTCTTTATTTGTGTTGTTTGGTTTCATTTTTCTATTTTTTATAATAAACCTGTAAGAAATGGAGGAAATGAAAATGAATACAGATAAAATTTATGCAGAACAACTTGCTAATGAATATGCGCCAAAGGATACATCAAAAGTATTGGCTCTTCAAAAATTAGATGCAAAGGCAAAATTACCAGCTAATATTTTTACTTATACTTTAGGAATTATTTCAGCTTTATTGATGGGTGTTGGAATGTGTTTATCAATGAATGTCATTGGTAGTGGAACAACAGGAATGTTTGTTTTAGGTGTTATTATTGGTGTAATTGGTTTAATTGGAATGGGGATTAATTATCCAGTTTATAAGAAAATACTTGTTCGTGGAAAACAAAAGTATGCTTTTGAAATTATGGAACTTGCTAAAGAAATTAGTGATGAAGAATAACGGTAATAATATTTAATTAATATTAATTAAGGTTCATTTTTTCGATTAAACTTATAATATGATAATATAAATAGTTTAAATGGAAGTAAAATTTCATAAATAAAACAAAGGGTAAAGATTATGAATAAAAATGAAAGTAAATATTTTAATACAGCGATAAAAATGGATCAGGCTTTTCTAGAACTTTTAGAAAAGAAAGACTTTGCTTATATTACGGTTAAAGAGATTTGTCATGAAGCAGGTGTGAATCGTTCGACCTTTTATTTACATTATGAAACATTAGATGATTTATTAAAGGAAAGTGTTGAATATATGAATCGTCATTTTCTTGAGCATATGGGACAAGATTCACGAAATTTTGTGAATAAGATCAATGATTGTTCAAAAGATGAACTTTATCTAATTACACCCAAATATTTAAAACCTTATTTAAGTTATATTAAAAGGAACAAACGTCTTTTTTTTAACAGCTATAAAAAAAGCAAAAGTGCTAAAACTTAATCAAAGTTATTCACAATTATTTCAACATGTTTTAATGCCAATCTTAGATTGTTATCAAGTTCCTCAAGAAGAAAGAAAATACATTATGTCTTTTTATATACAAGGCATTATAGCAATTATTACTCAATGGCTAAAAGATGATTGTAAAGAAGAAATAGAATTTGTGATGCAAGTGATTCAACGATGTATCAAACAACCAAAGGGGAATTTATGAAAGCAGGAATTTATTTAGGAAAAGAAAAAGTAAAAATACAAGAATTACCTCTTCCTGAAGTGGGTGATTATGATGTTTTAATACAAAATATTTATTCAAGTATATGTGGAACAGATGTGGCTGTTTTTATGCATGGTCCAAATACAGGACATAAAGTGAATGTTGGTGGTGAATTTGGTCATGAAACAATTTCAAGAATTGTTAAGGTGGGAAAAGAAGTTAAGGATTTTAAAGTAGGAGACCGTGTTTATCCTTATCCTTTATATGCTAAAGATGATACTTCAAGAGCGGGGACACTAGGTGGATTTTCAGAGTATATATTAGTACCAAATGTTAAGAAAAATCATTCTCTCTATCAGGTAGACAAACGTATTTCAGATAAACTAGCAAGTTTAATTGAACCTTTTACTGTAGGCTGTCGAGGGGCTAGAAGAGGCATGATTCCAAGTGGTCAAGGGTATGTCAAAGAACAAAATGCGGTTGTTTTTGGCAGTGGAACGATTGGTATTGCTGCAGCGGTTGCTTTTAAATATTTTGGGATGGAAAAAGTGATGATTTGTGATTATTCAGCTTATCGTTTAGAAATTGCTAAAAAATTAGGTTTTGAAACATGTAACCTACAAGTAGATGATTTTATAAATCATGCCAAAGAATATTTTGGAATGGCTTATTCTTTAAATGGTCCAACTGCAAATATTGATTGTTGGTTAGATGCAGCAGGTGCTAAAAGTATTCTTGATGATTTTTTAAAACTAGGAAAAATAGAAAGTCGTTTTGTTTCAGTAGCGGTCAATAAAGAACCACGCTCCATTGATTTATTGCATATGACATATGCACAACAAAGTATTATTGGCTCTGGTGGTTATATGAAAGAAGATGTTGATGATGTTCAAGAAATCATGGCTTGTGGTAAGTGGAATTTAGAAAGTATGATTACTCATGAATTTCCATTAGAACAGCTTGATCAAGCTTTATATAAGGCTAGTGATGTCAATAATTCTTTAAATGTGATTATTAAAATGAAAAAATAAGTGTCGCTATAGGCTGGCACTTATTTTATTGAATAGTTCTTTTATAATTTTCTCCCCAATTCCACATAGAATCAAGAATAGGTTTTAGGCTTTTTACTAAGTCAGTTAAACTATATTCGACACGCGGTGGTACTTCAGCATAAACTTTTCTATGAACAATCCCTTTTGTTTCCATTTCTTTTAAATTAGAAGTTAAAACTTTTTGACTGATTTGCCCAATACTTCTTTGTAATTTCCCAAATCTTTTAGAACCAGGCATTAAATCACGAAGAATTAATACTTTCCATTTATTTCCAATAAGGGTAAGTGTTGTTTCTACTAGACAAGCAGGTAATTCATTATTTTCCGTTTTATTTCCTCCAAAATGCTTATATTAAACAATAATTTTTATATAGCACTTTAGAGTGCATATATTTGTGTAAAGTTATTATAATAGCGAAGATGAAAAAAATAATTATTTCATAATGATTAATAACGATGGAAGTAAATGTGAATGATTCGTAAAACTTTTAAATGATACGCCAGTACAATATTTAACTATTGTAGAGCTGTATTTGAAGATAATAAAGCTGAAAAAGAAATATGGATAATCCAATTTTTGAAGTGTTTTATTTAGCTGATGCTCAAGTATTATTGCTGATAATGGACAATCACCAAAAGAATATACATTATAATATTTATTTCTAAAAATAAGAGATGTTTTAATAAAGAAATATTGATTAATGGATTATTAAAATATTGGTGGAAGAAATTTACTCACAAGATACAAGAGGTGCTTTAGAAGTTTTTGGTTATATGAAGCAAGTGAAGAATATATTGATTTAGTGTTCTTAGTCATATGGTAAGAGATTCTATTTTTATTGGTAAAACAATAGAAAATAAACATGAGTATTTTGTACAAAATAGATGTATAGGGTGTAAATTATGTTATAGTGTTTGTCCACATATTACTCAAAAACTTGTTATTAATCAACATCTAAAGAAATTTGTTCTAAGCAATGTATTAAATTATTGTAAAAAGTAAGGATAGGGTGTCCTTACTTTTTAAATACTCTCTTTGAAGTTTCTACCAATGGGTAGAATAGTAGAATTTTTTAAAATGAGTTCTTTAGCTTTTATTTCTTGAATATAGTTTTTATTTACGACAAATGATTTATGAATTTGAATAAAGTCAGAAGAATTGATTTCTTTTATAAATAAAGATAAATTTTTTCTTTCAATAAAATCACCATTATCATGATGAATTACAAGTTTATGATTCATGGATTCTACATACATAATTTGAGCAAGTCTTAATTCAAAAGACATTTGTTTATTTTTATAATGATATGTTTTAAATCTAGTAAATATTTGTTGATGAATAGTTTCTGATTTAGAGTGAAGACTGTTTTCTAAATCATCTTTTTCAAAATATAAATGAATACCTAATGTTAAACATTCATTAAGTAAATGAAAGTCATTAGGACCAATAATATAAATTAAAGTTTCTGGATATCTATTGATTTGATGAATTTTATCTAAATCATTAAGTGAATTGATTTCAATAAAATAGATATCATCATAAGATGCTGGATTGAATTTTTCTAAATAGTAATCTTTTGAGGTAAAGTGTTTTTTGATGATTTCAAAATAACACTCTTGTATATTACAAGCTATAGAAATCATTTTTTACCTCCATGTATTTTTTCTAAATAATAAGATAAAGCTTCTTGTTTATCTAATTGATCTAGAATATGATATTTATCTTTAAAGATAATGCCTTTACTTTTTAAAAATTCAATTGCATCGATAATTTCTTTTCTTTTTCTAGTAACGATTGGTTGAAAAGAAAAAGAAGAACCATCCTTCATCAATACTTTAAAAATAACATTATAACCATTGGTTCCATAAAAAAGCATTGGAACTGCTTCATAAGTGACTTGGATAAATATAATCTTATCTAGTTTTATTTTCATTTGATATTCCATATTTCTAGTAAAAATTGTTTTAAAAAATGCTTGTGATTTATCGATTACATTATTATAAAAAGTGTATTTAAGATAATGTTCATCCACTTCCCAAATATTATTACAAAATGCCATGCTTGGAAGAAAGATAAAGATAATCAAAAAAATAAGCATAAATCCACAAATATTCATTCCTGAAAATGGACTAAAAAGTATTAAAAAAACAGCCCAAAAAATAATGATGAATGAATAAATAAAACTTAATTTATAATGGGGTTTTCCTACTTTGTACTTCATACTATCCCTCCTTTAACTGTATTGTATCATAAGTTATTTAGTTAAAGATGTTGTTTGTGTCATTTCTAGGTTGTTGGTGCCACTTTTATTGTAAGGTGTGATGGAAAGTTTATGATGGAGTTAGGAGGTGGAAGCAATGAAGGTTTTTTCACTAGCTACGTTAACATTAAAAAGGAATAAAAAACAATATATGATTTATGGACTCACACTTATTTTTGCAATTGTCATTCATTTGATCTTTTCAGAATTTATCAACAATCCCTATTTAATAGAAGCAGATAGGGCTAGAGGAATAGGTGATCCTCTTGGAGCGGATATACCATTATCAATGGGATTACCCTTTTTAATTATTTTATTTTGTTGGTTTATGATTATTTATGCCAGTCAATATAATTTCAATAAAAAACATCAAGAATTTGGAATTTTATTTACTTGTGGATTTAACTTGTTAGATTTTATTAAATATACATTGATTCAAATGGGGATTGTTTTTATCTTTGTTTTACCGATTTCATTTATTTTAGGTGTTCTTAGCTTATTTTTCATTCATTCAAAGATATATCCTTATCTACAAATCAATTATTCAATTTATACCATTATGCCAAGTACCTTTTTATCAACGATTTCAGCTTTATGTGTATTAGTTGTTATTGTGATCATCTTTTTAATAGGGCAACTTCATAAAAGTGATATTTATACTTTAATGAATGATGAAAATAAGGTACAAGCTATTCATTTTGTAAGTTTTAAAAAAATGATGATGTATTTACTTATTTATTTGATAGGATTTTGTTCAATTATAACGGTTGAAGGAAATTTAATAAATTATATTCCGCCAACAGCTTTAGGTGTTGTGGGAATGTATGGATTATATAAGTATTTATTACCACAAATCTTTTTAAAAAATAAAAAGAATTTAAAAGGAGAACAAATATATATTTGTTTATCACATGTGGGATTGATGATTAAATCAACAGCTTCGTTAATTAGCTTACTTACATTATTGATTACAGTTTTATTACCTGTTTTAGCGTCACAAAATATTGAAAGTAATGAATTTGTGACAGGAATGATCAGTTATTTGTTTATTGTAGCGATGGTAATTATTTCTATTTTATATAAGATGAATATGGAAAAGAAAAATAAAATGA
>OIBE01000446.1_pt1 | contig 11303 bp, 10 predicted proteins | sample 1580961 | NCBI WGS metagenome assembly OIBE01 (sample SAMEA3882550, study PRJEB24775) | human gut metagenome | biome: human-associated habitat; feature: intestine environment; material: feces | place: Netherlands | collected 2009/2010
TGACATGCATGCTGGCGCCCATGCCGGTGAGCATCGTGGTGTTGGCCTTTTCCTGGCCATATGACTTGCCCAGTAGAATCATCGGAAGGTGTGCGCACAGGCATTCGGTAACAGTGAGTCCGCCCGATTTGAGAATTGCTAAGTCGCAGCCATGCATAAGCGCTGCCATGTCATCGACGTAGTCAAGAACCGTGACGTTCTCGAGTTTCATGGCATCGAAAAGCGTTTTGAGACGGGTGGCATATTCGGCATCCTTGCCCGGCAAAAAGACAAAGTGCATGTCCTCGAAACTGCGCAGGAAGGGGAGGGTGTGGTCCATCGCCGCGCGAAAGCGAACGTACGGTTGAGGCAAACTGGCGCCGGCCATTACCAGCACAATGGTCTTATCGGTGGGGAGATTGAACTTCTCGAGTTCTTCCTCGCGATTGTAATCCGTATCAAACCCGGCGCGAATGGGAATGCCCGTAATGCGGATCTTGGTCTCGGGAACCTTGCGGGGACGGAGTGTCTCGGCCATAAACTCGTTTGCCACACAGAATAGGTCGGTGTCCTTATGGGGCCACCAGCCCTCCACCTCGTAATCGGTCGGTACGCAAATGACGGGATAGTCGATGCCCGTAATGACGCGCGCACCAACGGCTACGTTGGCTGCCGTGATATGTGTGGCTACCACGGCAATGGGCCTACGAGTCCGAACGTATTCGTTAAATGCGGGGAACATGATGCGCGACCATGCCGTGCCGCCGCCCCAAAGCAGGTGTCCTGTAAGGGTATAACGCCAGGTCAAGTCATAAATTGGGCGCGTAGCGCCGGTAAACGAGGCAGCCGTTTTGTTGCCATCGAATTTTATGCGTCCAAAATCAAGGATATCGAGCACTTCAATCTCAACATCCTCGGGGATGCCATTGGCGCCGCGGATGAGGTCGAATGCCTGCGCAATCGCATTTGCGGCGGCCTTGTGGCCCGAGCCGACCGAGGCGTGCACAATGGTCACGAGAGGTTTTTGCTGAGCCAAGAGTGTGGTTTGCTCCGATTGGGGAGTGCTGTGCGTGGGCAGGGGAGCGTCGTCGCTCGTCTGCGTCTGATCCATCGATATCTCCCCTTCGTCTTTGATTCGCAGAGAATCATTGTAGTGCATGAGTGTCACGTTCGCATAAATTTGGGTATGAGCGCAAAGAACGCCAATCTTTCGACAGGAGGTCTCTTCATGACTACTCATCAGCCGATCGATGTTGCGATTATCGGCGGCGGGCCTGCGGGCTATGCTGCAGCCATTTATGCGGCGCGCGCTAACCTAACGACGACCGTGATTGAACAGGGCATGTCGGGAGGACAGATCGCCACAACCAATGAGGTCGAGAACTATCCGGGCATTCCTCTCTTGAGTGGCGCCGAACTCGGCGAGCGTTTTCAGCAACATGCAGAGGGCCTGGGAGCACAGGTTGCATGGAGCATGGTTACGGGTATCGATTACGATGCGGATGCGGCGTTGTTTACGGTGCATCACGATACGGGCGATACGCTGGCCTCGAGCGTTATCGCTTGCATGGGTGCCACGCCGCGATCTGCTGGTTTTGTTGGCGAGGATACGTATCGCGGTCGAGGCGTTTCGTATTGCGCGATGTGCGACGGCATGTTCTTTCGTGGCAAGCAGGTCTTTGTCATCGGTGGCGGCAATGCCGCCTGCGAGGAAGCCCTGTTCCTGTCAGAAATCGCCAGTAGCGTGACCATCGTCTTGCGCCGCGATCAGTTCCGTGCCCCCGATGGCGTGGTTCAAAAGGTTCTCGCAAAAGATAATATTTCAGTTAGGTACCAAACTAGTATCGTGGAACTATCGGGCGAGGCCATGCCCACGACTATCACCTTCAAGGAAAACGCTACCGGTGAAACCTATTCTGAGTCCTTTGGCCCTGGTTCGTTTGGCATTTTTGTCTTTGCTGGCACGCAGCCCCATACCGAGCTTGTAGAGCATCTGGTGGATCTGGCGCTCGACGGCGGTATTGTGACTGATGAATCGATGGCTACCCGCACGCCTGGCTTATTTGCTGCCGGCGATATCCGTTCCAAGCGTTTGCGCCAAGTTGTGACCGCTGTTTCTGATGGAGCCATAGCGGCTACCAGCGCAAATGCTTTCTTACGCGGATAAGTACGATAATATATCTTATGTAAGGTTGTTAATTTACTTAAACGTCCGCGGCAACGAGCTTGAGGCAACGTTGCCGCGGACGTTTTGTTGTGCATAATACGAGCCAGCTATCCTGCAGCCTGACCCCAGCCAAAGACAACGATCATACCGTTCATTGTGGTATGCAAAACTAGATAACCTAGAATACAATATAGAAAACGAACGGAGGCACCATATGAATCACGTTAAACATGTCATTCCGATGTCCGATACGTCGGTTAGCATTAGCCCAGAGGATATTCAGCCTACGGTGCTACCTGATGCATTTATCCAGTCTGATCTGGTTCGCAAGCTCAATACGCTCAGTTTGCCGCGGTATGATCAGCTGCCGAATGTAACGCTCTACCGTGACCAGGTCATTGAGTACATCGAACTGTGGATGGAGTCGCTTTCGATTTGCGTGGAGCAGCCTGTCATTACGCCTTCCATGATCAATAACTACGTAAAGGTCGGCCTGGTACCTGCTCCGGTAAAAAAGCAATATGGTCGCGAGCAGATCGCTCGCCTTATCGCCATCTGTATTTTTAAGCAGGTGCTGCCCATCGCTGCGGTTCAGGCGCTCTTTAACATTCAGCGCCTGAGCTACGATGCACCGACTGCCTTTGATTATGTGGTCGATCAGCTCGAGGCATCGATTCACGCGGCTTTTTCCATTGAACAGGTTCCTGTACCCGATACGGCTCATCAGGTCACACGCGAGTCACTCCTCGTTCGCAGCGCGGTATCGTCTTTTGTATCGAAGGCGTATCTTATGAGCTACCTAAAGTTCAATGGGTTTAATAGCTAACCGACGTATAAGACGGGCGGGACAAAGAGCCATCAGCCACTTTGTCCCGCCCGTGCTTTAGTTTAGTTGGACTTTATCGGCCCGAAGCCGCGCCCATGCCGTAGCCGATAATGAGCCCGTGCATCTCGGCATAATATGAATCCAGTCCGTTGCAGGGCATGATGATGGTCTTGGAGCTGGGCCAATGCTCCACAATGCGGCTGGCAAGTGCCTGGGCACCCGCCTCATTCTCGACATGGTCGATGACGACTTCACCACCGGTAAAGCCTTCGGCCTCCATGGTGTCGACAATCTTGCCAAGCATTTTCTTTTCGCCACGGGTGTGACCGACGAGCTTAATCTCCCCCGCCTCGCTTGCTGTACCTAAAACTCGAATGTTGAGTTTATTGGCGATGACCCCGGCCGCCTTGGGAATACGTCCGGCCTTGGCGAGATTTTCGTAATTGCACAGGCTAAACAGGATCTTGCTGTTCTGTTCCAGCTCATCAAAATAGCTGCAGGCTTCCTCAAATGAAACGTCTGGATTGCTTGCGAGATAGCGGTCGAACAGCAGGAAGATCAGGTCCATTTTGCCGCCGGCTCCGCGTGAATTGACCAGATGAATCTGTCGATCCGGATCTTCGGCAAGAACCAAATCGCGTGCCGTGGCGGCGGCGTTATAGCTGCCCGATACGCCCTCCGAGATGGGCATGCATATCGTTTTGTCGGCAAGCCTAAAGAGTTCGGTCCACTCGCCTACGCTCGGACAGGCGCTCGAAGAAGCGCCCGACTCCGCCTGCACGGCGCAATTGAGTTCGTGAACGTCGAGCGCGAGGTCATCGACAAACTCACGCTCCCCCACTCGAATTTTGAGGGGTGCAAATGCAAAGGTGGTATGGGGTGCGGTCGGTTGCCAATCGCGGAGGTTGCAGCTCGAATCGGAGATAAGTGCCCAGTTCATAGAGGGTCCTTTCTGTTTACTCAAGCCTAATTATAACCATCTTGCTGAACTCTGTTCTATATCTAGTATTCAGAACTAGATAAAAGCTTATTGAAGATGAGTTGATTGGCGGAGATAAAGAATGGGTCTCGCAGCGGAAAAGCCACGAGACCAATGACGGATGCTGTGAAGTGTTACTTAATAGCGCACAAAAATATAGTCAGTCATACTATAACTAATGGGGGTTAGGATAACACCAGTGTTGTAGTTAGAAGCATGAATCATCTGACCGTTTCCAACGTAAATGCCGGTATGGCGGGAATTTACAACGACGTCTCCCGGTTGCGGATCGGTCACACGAGTCCAGCCCATAAACGTAACGGTGGTGCCCAAACGGCAATAACGACCGGTGAGGCAGTAGCTAACGAATCCCGAGCAGTCAAAGCTGTTCGGGCCAATGCCGCCCCAGGAATAAGCGCAACCAAGCTTGCTGTAGGCACGCGAAACAACGGTACCGCCGTCAACGGACTGGCTCGGCGCAGAAGGGGTCGGAGCCGGAGCGGGCGTCGAGGGCTGCGGCGTGGGGGCCGGAGCGGGCGTGGGAGTGGGCGCAGGCGTGTTGCCGCCGTTGTTGCTCGTACCGCCACCGTTGTTGGTGTTCTCAGTCGTGCCAGCGGTCTCGGTGTTCACCGTTGCCTTCTCGGCGGTGCTGGCGTTAATGCCGGCCTGTAGTGCGGCATTGGCCTCTGCCTCGGCGGCAAGCTCGGCCTGCAGCTGCGAATCCAGGGAGTTTACGACGCTCTGGGCTTCAGCCTGCTGGGCGTTAAGCTCGTCGACCTTCTTTTGCGTGGCGGCGACGTTCTTCTCCTGCTCGGCCTGCTTGTCGGTAAGCTCCTGCTTAAGCTCCTTGACCTCTTGGATGGTCTGGGCCTGCTTGTCGGAAACCTTGCCATAGTAGAACAGACGGTTGAGCATATCGCCCAGGTCATCGACGCCCGTCAGAACCTGGAGTAGGCTCAGGCCGCCGGTCTTGTACTCACCTGCAACGTAGTTGGAAAGCTTGGCCTGGCCATCGGCGATTTCCTGCTGCTTTTGCGTGATCTCGCCAGCGGTCTGGTCGAGCGCCTGCGTTTGAGTGGCGAGCTCGTCGTAGATCTGCTGGGTTTGCGTACCGATCTGCTCGAGTTTTGTACGAGCAGCGGCAAGGTCGGATGCGGTATCGGCATAGGCCGGAGCCGCGAGGCCAAGGCCCAAAACACAAGCGAGGGTTGCCGTAGCAGCGCAGCGTGCCATGTTTTTGTGCGTGTTTGCTGTGCGCATGGAGCTTCCTTTCCGGTATCTAAGGGTAGCGGCTAGTGCACCGTTACCAAGCTAAAGAGCTCAACGTCCTCGTTGGAAGGCGTGAGCTTCTCGCGCGGGTTGAGAAACGCAAGCTCGAGGATACAACCGTAACCCACAAGCTTTGCGCCCATATCTCGCACCAGTTTACCTGTTGCTTCGACGGTTCCGCCCGTCGCGACCAAGTCGTCCAGAATCAACACGGTATCTTTAGAGGTAATGGCATCGGCGTGAATCTCGATAGAGTCGGTGCCATATTCGAGCTCGTAGCTCTGACTCACCGTTTTGCGCGGCAGCTTGCCCGGCTTACGAGCGGGCACAAAGCCGGCGCCCAGGGCGACAGCCACGGGCACGCCGACCATAAAGCCGCGAGCCTCGGGACCCACGACCTTGGTGATACCCATGCCGGCAAAATGCTCGGCCAGGGCATCTACCATGGCCTTTAGTGCCTCGGGATTACCAAAGAGCGGCGTGATGTCCTTAAAGACGACTCCGAGCTCGGGATAGTCGGGGATGTCGACGATGTGAGATTCGAAGTCGTACATGACGTGACCTTTCATGGATTGCCGGGTGGACGGCGGTTATTTACCCGTGTTAGCAGACAGGCTATGCGAGGGGACGACGACCTTGGACGGATGCACGAGCGACTCGTCCTTCGCGGCAACCGCGGGAACGCTTGCCTCTTCGCTTTTGGCCTTGGTGGATTCGGAGCGTGCGATCTCCTCGTCGAGGGCATCGATATCGGCGTCCTCGACCACGGCGTTGAGTGACTCAAAGACGCGGTTCTTGAGCAGTGCCGTATGCACGCCCTCGGTGAGGTCATGCAGCTTCTTAAAGGCACGCTCGAGCTTGGCGTCGCGCTCGTCATCGGAAGTGTCCATGCCGAGCATGCTCACGAGCACCTGCTCAAACATCGAGGACTCGCGGTTTGCCGACGATACGTACTGGCGCAGGTTGCGCGGCTCGATATGGAAGCGCGAAAGCTCGGAGCAGTAGCGGATAATCGGGAAATCGCGGCCATCGACGAGCTCTCGGTTCTGCGGGCTCTTGATGATGCGAATGAGGTCGTTTTCGGCTAGGGAGCGGATAAACGAGATCTCAACGCCGAGCATATCGGGAATGGTCTCGATGGGATGCAGCTTTTGCTTAGTCTCCTTGGGCTCCGTCTTGAGCGGAACGTCGGACAGCAGGCCCACCTCGTAGGCGAGCGTAGACAGGTCCGTGGCGTTTTCCAGGCGCTGCTTGATCACGTTGAGCGGCATGTAGCGAGTCTTCTGCAGGTGCAGAATGACCTCCAGGCGGTCAACATCCTCTTTGGAGTACTGACGATAGCCCTTAGGTGTGCGATGAGGGGTGATGAGCCCCTCATCTTCGAGAAATCTAATTTTTGAGTTCGAAAGATCGGGGTATGCGCCTCGAAGTAGGTTGACGACTTGGCCGATACTCAGATAGTTGCGTTCGGCCATGCCCTACTCACCGGTTTCGATGCGCTCCGGCGTGCTCTCGTGATAGATGAGCGTAAACGTACCGATCTGGACGGAAGAGCCATCGTGCAGCGGTGCGCCGTTGACGATAGCGCCGTCAACCCACGTACCGTTGAGCGAGCCCAGGTCCTCAATACGGGCCCCCAGACCCTCGCGAATAATGCGCGCGTGGCTGCGCGAAACGGTCATGTCGTTGAGGAAGATGCCGTTCGCGTGATCGCGGCCGATGGTGGTCACATTGTCCTCGAGCTCAAAGGCTGCACCGGTTTGCGGTCCTTTGACGATAGATAAGACGGGCGCGGTGATGTGCACGTTGGCCATGAGGTCGGGAACGGTGACATCGCTCGAAGGAACGCGGAAAACGCAGGTGGCGTCTGAGGCCTTACCGTTCTGAGGCATATTGTTAACCATGTTGTCCATGACAACCCCTAACTTAACGCGGACATGCCGCAAAGAATGAACTGTACGTAATCATACCCCAATGGCTTAGTCTTCGATTTCGGGGTTAAGAAAGTCGATGTCTTCGTCCTCGGGGTGCGCCACGGCTTGTTTAATGGCCGCTCCACCCTTAATGGAATAGATGACGGCGGTGAGCATGGAGAAGATGACGCCGCCGTATACAAAGAAGATGCCAAGTGGTACCGGGCTGCCGTTGAGGCCCGGGAAGGCCGTGAACGTTGCGGGCAGCAGATGCCTGCCATCGACGACAGGGAACCCGAGCAGCATGAGCGAGAAGCCGGTCATGAGCAGCGCCGTCGCAATCTTGCCGGGAAATACTACGTCGATGGGACGGCGGTGATAGTGGCGCACGATGAGCGTGCCGATGCCCAGGTAGATATCGCGGCCGATGATGAGCACGCAGACCCAGATGGGAAGTTCACCACGGACCACCAGACCCAGCACGCCGGTAAATAGCAGCGCGCGGTCGCAGACGGGGTCCATCATCTTGCCGAGCCACGAGACCGTTTTGGTCATACGAGCGATCTGGCCGTCCATCCAGTCGGTAGAGGCCGCGATGGCATAGATGACGATCGCGACGACACGGTTGTTGTCCGTCACAAACAGGTATAGGAAGACCAGCGTGAGGATCAGGCGCGTGAAGGTAATGAAATTGGAGATCGTGAAGATCTTATTCGACGGGTAATCGGAGGTGCCGATAAGCTCCTTTTTGATCTTCTTTTTGATGCCCACAGGACTCCCCCGCTGGTAAACGACAAAACTTTCGATACTATACCCGTTCTGGCGATGACTATCCAGCGCAAGCATAGAGAGTCCAGACATGTGGAGGGTGTTGTTGGCGAGGCGGGATCTCACATTTGTGTACAACAGCCTCCAAGCATGTCGAAAAATGCCAATTTTGGAGGCTGATGTACAGGTTTTTGTTGCGCGGACGTATCGAGCGGGACAGTCGTTGAATCTTCGTTGTTTTAATCAATTGCTTAAATTGCAAACCCTGAGCGAAGGGAGTTTCGCATATGCATGCAGCGGCAATTAACCTTCGGGGGGGGGGTATCTCCTAGGAGCATCCGCCTCCGAGGACAATCTATCATCGAGTACGTCCTGATCATCGCCGGCATCGGCCTGGTGATCGTGATCGCGGGACCCGGCGTGGCCGGAGCCATCCGCAACCAGTTCAACCTGGCCGGTAACACGGTGAACTGCGGGACGACCGGTGGCGTCGAGGGAGCTGGAGCAACCGGTGACGGTTCCGCGGAGGCCGATTCCGTGACCATCCAGGCGGCTATCGCCAAGGATGCCAAGGACTGGACGCTCGATGAGCAGAAGGCCGTGGCCGAGGAAATCGCAGCGAAGGGCGAGGCTTCGCCCGCTTACGCCAAGGCGAAGGTCGCGATGGTCGCGGGGTCGAAGTTCTCCGTGAAGTTGACCGATGGCAAGACGCTCGAGTACTGCATCATCGGAATCAGCCATGATGATTTAGCCGACGGCTCGGGCAAGGCCGGGTTGACGTTCGAGGCGATTAACGATGCCCTGGGCTACCAGCGCATGAACGCCACCGACACAAATGTCGGCGGCTGGGAGAAGTCCGAGCGTCGTGGCCGCCTCAAGTCCGGCGACCTCTGGGCTCTCCTGCCGTCCGAGCTTCAATCCAAGGCGAAGGCCGTCACGAAGATGAGCGACAACAAGGCGCTTGGCTTGGAATCGTCTGCTCGAACCGGAGCGCCTCTAACGTCATCTGCCATGGAGGCTTCAACGACAATTCTCCGAGCTCCACTGCGCCGAGACGTACGGTATGGCCCGCTTGGCAAGAAAGGTTCAGCGGAATCGCATAGGGCGCAGGCATAAACCGGCCCTACGCGATGCCCGATTTCGAATTGCCAATTCAGAGTTTAAACGGGCCTGCTCGCAATGATGCCTTACAGCTCCGGAAGCTCCGCATCTATCGAATGCGGCGTCGAATCATCGGAAACGCTGGTTTGGAGCTTCTTGTCAGGAAGCGCCGCAACGATCATCGCAGCGCTCGCTGGCGTCGCGAACACGATTATGAAGGCCAGCTTCAATCCCTGGTCCTCATACCCTTTATCCTTCGCCGCTTTGATAATTAGTCCCGATGAAAAATAGCAGGCTATGCCGTAGCAGATTATGAGGGCGAATATGATGATTTGCATGTACTTCTTCCTAACTAGTTAAATACTCGACTTGCCCGACATTCGGAATATCGCTGACTGAAAGCCGTTGCTTAGTTATAGGGCGTGTAGAATTCTGTCGTCGCCAGAGTCTTCCCCGTCACGGGCTCAATTAACGTGATTCTATGGTCATAGGTAACGGAGTCTTGATGCTCAAGCTGGATGAGGTTCCACCCGCGTTTGAATCCTTTTAAGTAGTTCGTAGGCTCCGTTTGAGAATAATTTTCTGTTACCTTGCCATTGATGCCCCAGGCGTACTCCTCCAACACGAGGATGTCGACTTCTTCTTGCGAGCGGTCACCGCCGTCAACGAAAACGTGGACATAGGCGTCCCCCATGGACATTGAGCCAATTTCAGTCAGGGATGTTTCGGTATCGTTCTCATCGGAATTCACAAGAATCCTTACATCCAGTTTATAAAGGTCGGAATAGAGTTCGTCGGAATCGCGATAACCTGCCTCAACGAGCTCGTCCAGGTATTCTTTCGTCTTGGAATCGCTGCTGTCATAGTGTTCCTTCACGTACCCGTATTCGATCTCGTGGGCATCAGTTTCATTGTGCGCATTCTTGAACCATTCGATAGCTAGGTCCGTATCCCCGTCTTTTGCATAATCTTGCGCCAGGGCATTGGCGGCCTTCGCTTCCATCTCCGCCGAATCGCCGTATGATCGAATCATCTTGAATTCGGCATACGCCTTCCTAAAATGACCGCCTTCGTAAAGCGAGATTGCTTCCCTATACCGAATTTCCTTTTGCAGCCCTGTAATTGCCTTAATCGCTATCGGTCTTCCCGCCGTCAGAAAGAAGACGAGAAGCGCGGTGGCGACCGCAGCGAGGCATAGCAGCAGTTTGCGCTTCTTTGCCGACTTCGGCTCGAGCACGGCTAGCTTTTCTGAACATTCTTCAGCACGCTCTTTAGCGTCTTTCCATCCAGAGATGTCTTCGAAGAGCCTCTGGGCTTTTTTCAGGTTTTCGACACTCTCCCCTCTGGCGATAAACGAATCGGCTCTGTCGTATATGTTCTGAGACCGTATATCGGCCGATTTGCATAGGGTCTCTTCGTCCTGCAAGTCCGACAGGAGGCTCTTATGGCATTTGCAAGTGTGGCAGGTTTCCCGCCCGACGTTTATGCCGCCGCATGCGCACACCCACCATCCCTGATGGAACTGGGCTTTGCCGCCGGCGATTCGGCCATCGGCATTCCGCTCCTTAAGCTGGCGGTCCCTCTCGGTCATCGCCTTCTCGCTCAGCAAAAGCGGTTCACGTTCGGGTGCTTCGGCGGGCTCTCCGGTCGAATGCCACTTCCCTTGCTGGGAGTCGATTTGAAGCAGCTTGATGAATGCGGTTTCGACATCTCCCCTTGGCAGCGCCGTTGCCTTAAGGGCTCCCTGCTCGCATTGAGGCAGGTCGAAATCCAGTTCCGAAAAGGGGACATCGTCTGTAGAGCCATCGATATAGTCGATATGGGCGATACCGGAGATGGAGTTTAAGATATCGGCTGAGAGATTCTCGATCTTAATCTGCAGATAAGCCTCATAGGTGTCGACGTTTCTCGCGACCTGGACGACCGTTACCATCGCCGGGCATCCGGGTTCCCATTTCAGCAGGCTCGAATCCCCAGACCCATCATCCCTGAAGACCACTTTATAGTTACCCAATCACCTTACCTCCTGTATTCGCGGTTTATGGAACAGCTTGGGCCAATACCGGTTTACATCGGCCTTCTGAACTTAATTTTACTGACGCTACCTGCGAATTTGTTGAGCAACAAATTCGGATATGCGAGCGGTCGGTCGTGCGGCGTAGGCGTTGGGTAAGTTACGTTTTGCCGCAGCGGCAAGACCGAGGCGGCATTTTGAAATAGTCCTACGCTCGGCTCGTATTGCAAGCCCTGAGCGAAGGGAGCCGCATATGCATGCAGCGGCAATTAACCTTCGGGGGGGGG
>OIBE01000448.1_pt1 | contig 11265 bp, 10 predicted proteins | sample 1580961 | NCBI WGS metagenome assembly OIBE01 (sample SAMEA3882550, study PRJEB24775) | human gut metagenome | biome: human-associated habitat; feature: intestine environment; material: feces | place: Netherlands | collected 2009/2010
CCGGAGCCATCCGCAACCAGTTCAACCTGGTCGGCAACACGGTGAACAATGGGACTACCGGCGGCGTCGATGGCGGCGCGTCCGGCGGCGGCTCAACAGGCACCGATTCCGCGACCGTCCAGGCGGCTATCGCCAAGGACGCGAAGGACTGGACACTCGACGAGCAGGAGGCCGTGGCCGAGGACATCTCCTGGATGGCCCGATTGGTCGACCAATGAACGCCACCGACAGCAACGCCGGCGGCTGGGAGAAATCCGAGCTGCGCGGCCGCTTCAATTCCGGTGACCTCTGGTCGCTCCTACCCTCCGAGCTCCAGTCCAAGGCGAAGGCCGTCACGAAGATGACCGATAACAAGGGCGGCGGCGTGGGCACCCCCTCGGCCACGACCGACAAGGTCTTCCTGCTCTCGGCGACCGAAGTCTACGGTAACCTCCAGTCCGACGGCACCCAGTACGAGTACTTCAAATCCAAGTGCGTGACGGAGTCGAACTGGTCCGGTGCTTCATCGAGCATTTTTCACTGGACTCGCTCCGTGAGCCCGGGCAGCTCTACGGCCTTTCAATATGTCCGTAGCAACGGTAACTGGTACTACTACAACGCAATGGACACCGCCTACGTATTCCCCGCTTGGTGCTTCTAGAGATTTTGTCCTATAAGCCAGCATTTGGATAAAGGCCCGCACAATCCTGCGCGGGCCTTTCTTTTGGCGATTTTGGCCAACGGGCAGGATTGGCCTTTCAACTAAATCTATTGCCTCATACTCGAATTTCAGATTCGAATTGACGGGAAGGTTTAGGCACTAGGTTTAGGCAATCGATTAGCATGACATCTACGGTCCGATTATCGAGTGCTAGGTTGCATACGTTTTGAGACCGGCAAGCTGTTGCCGGTCTCGAGGACAGCGGCCCGGTGCACCGGGCCGATCGATAGAGGACTCAGGTTCACAGCGCAGTTTCTTGGGGCTCGCATATATAGGAAGACTTGATCGGCAATCGATTTTAATGAAGTCGACAGCGCATGTCAGAGCTTTCAACAAACCGCAGGTAAATCCGTGTACCATAAATTGGTACACGGATTTACCTGCGATGTTCATGCTTGGTCAAAAGCCCATCAAGCGATATATCCATTATTTTAATGCGCGCGCCTGAGCTTTTGGCTGAAGTGGCAGTCCGACCGCCGGCAGGCGGCCACGCTATGTCCAAAGGCCACGCCTACTCCCAGTGCCCGGCTACGTCGACGACCCAGTACTGCCAGTCGAGTTCCTGCCGCAGAGCTACATCAGGGACGTCTTATTGGGGGACGACCACATGGAACCCCGGGGGATCAAGCTGTACGGCTGATCCATCCGTCAACAACATGTCAAAGCCCCAAAACCTAACAGGATCGCGAACGAGGGGATGAATTGACCGCCCGGGTATTTGCGCCCGGGCGGTCAATTTTATCAACCATGGGTGCGATTCTGTGAGGCCATTTTTCTGGCATCCGCCGTTTGCTCCGGTCTCAACGCACCCATCAACCGTTCAGTAATCTTTGCGAACGCGACCACGTGCGCATTTGTCGAACAATCAAATGTCCGACAATGTCTGACGGAGCTGTCAGACATTCACGCACGAACAGGCGAGCTTCGCGAGCGATTGTAGGCAACTAGTAGCCCCAGCTGCGTCTTTGGCGCAGGTTCAACGTCTGACATCTTGAATGTCTGACGTTGAACGAAGCTGGTTGATAACAAGCAGGTGGAATAAACATGGAGCCCGACACCTCTCGCGCAATCGGCGCGCGGCAAGGGTCTGGCCCATCTCATATGTTGCCAACGCTAACGGTGAACCTGAGCGCCCGGGCACATTCTTTGTTGGCTGAAACCGGCATAGCAACTAGCGGAAGGCATCATCGAAGGAGTGCGCTGGAAAGCACCCGTCTCCTTAACTGTTAGAAATGCAAGTTAATAATCTATGTGGTCAATATAATACCGTTGAACCCGCGTATCGATACCGCTCGGCCATTCGCCTCGCCCCATCGCACGCATCTTCATTCGGTCTGTCATTATTAATCTAACGATGCTTTGAGAAATGTAGGTGCTTCTAAATGTATTGTCGACTTCTTCTCAAACTAATCCTAAGAGACAGGGCCGTATGGATCTCTACGCTCGTTCTTGCCGCAGCCTTCTCCATCCCCATTGCGTTCAATTCACCCATTTACGGCCCCTCCTTTATGAAGCAGGGCATGCAGAGCTTTGTCGACGCATTCAATACGCGCGCACCCCAAGCCAACGGCATAGACCTATCGCCAGAGCAGCAAGTCGACGCGGAGCTTGCAAGATACGCGAACGCCGCCCTTGCCGCTCAAACCGACGCCGCCTTTCTCGATTCTGCCGAGAGCTACTACGCGCTCATGGACGAAGGCTTCCAATCCGGATCCATCGTGGGAGACCGAGAGACCAATGACGCGGCGCTCGCATATTGCCGTGCCCTGAGCAGCTCCGGCATCACGGATATCCCGGCCTCCGCAAACGACCTGCCATTCCTTTCCTTCCTGCCTTACGCCATTGCCACGGCGCCGTCTTTCCTTCCCTTCATCCCCTTCCTTCTCTCGTCGATACTCCTGCTCGGGGCCACAAGGCCTGCGACCCTGGCGGCGAAGGCGCCCGTGCCCAAATTCCGGCGCCTTATCCAGATCGTGTTTTCGATAATCGCCGCGGGGACCGCGATGCTCCTCGCCGGCCTCGCACCCGGGGGCATTTACGCCTTGGCCCTAAACGGCTTCGGGCAAATTGGGTACCCGATCTCCTTCTTCCATGACGGCGCGCTTACCACCACGACCGCGGGAAACGTCTTCACAGCCCTGCTTATCGCGCTGCTTGCGGGCGGAACCTTGATATCCGTTTGTTCCGTCGTCCTATCGACCGCAACGAGGCGCGTCCTCGCAGGCCCCCTTACCTCCGCGCTGCTTGTCGCGGCCCCGGTATTCCCGTTACTGTCCGATTCGGCACTGGAGCATAACGCCGCGCTCAATCTCCTGCCGCTGGCCGTATTCTCGCCTATCGAGGCAACGGGTTACGTAGGATGCTTCCCGACAGAATTCATTGGCTCCGGTTCAGGCAGCGCATCGATGCTTGCCGTGGCCCTGGCATACGTCGCGGTCTTTTTTGCGGTCGGCGCCGTTGCGACACGTTCCCCCAAACAGCCTGGACCCGCGAAAAAGCACCATGGGCTCGAGCTTCTAGGCGCGAGCGTGGGATACGGAAGCACGACGATACTTTCAATCGGGTCGCTTTTCCTGAGCCCGGGAACGGCGGCGGGCCTCGTTGCTCCCAACGGCTCGGGGAAAACCGCCCTTCTTGAAGCGCTGTCGGGCCAATTTCCCACCCGCATCCGCTCGGGAAGCCTGGCGGCAGACGGAATCTGCCAACGTCGATCAGCCGAATTTGCAGAACTCGTCTACCTGAGCTCTTCGGGCAGCGCGGATCTCTATCCCACGCTATCGGCCATCGAGCACCTTGCTTTCGTTAGGGAGGCGTGGAAATCGGCCGCCGACATCGACTCGCTCTGCGACTCCCTCGGAATCTCCCCATATCTCGACAAGCCGACCCGTAAACTCTCGACAGGAATGAAGCAGCAGGTAAAGCTTGCCATGGCGATAGCGACCGATTGCCCGTACCTCATCCTCGATGAACCGCTGAACGGCCTCGATCCGGGAAAACGGAAAACCTCCTGCGACGCGATGCGCAGCGAGGTGGCGCGGGGACGAAGCGTGCTCATTTCAAGCCATCTGCTCGACGACCTGGCAGACCTCACCAACTCGTTCTACTTCATCGAGGCCGGCACGCTCGTGGAAAAGATCAAGTCGTCCTCGCAGACGCTCAAGCAGGAATACCTCGATACATACGAGGGAGGTGAATGACATGATAGGCAAGAGCTATGCAAAGATAGCGATTGTTGGCTTTGTACTTTGTCTTGCAATGGTGCTATGTGCATCATTTGCGAGGTATAGGTCCGAGCAGTCGTTCATCGATGGCGCTGAAAATGGGTTTGGCATAGACGGGATGTATGTCAACGATGGCGCGACCAGGCCGTCTATGGCGATTCTTGCAGGCGAAGACATGGAATGGCAAATCTGTAATGACGATGGCTCTTGTATGAGTGGTCGTTTGGCCGCAACGAGCGATCCGAATTCGTTTGATCTTCTCGACAATGATGGATCGGATTGCGGTTCAGTTCACCTGTCGTATGCATCACGAGACGGGATGGACGGCATTCTCTACGTCTCTCACGAGACTGGCGATTTCAAGATGCGCAGGACTAACCGAGTGCCGGCTTTTATCGAGGAGTGAGAATTCCCGGCGGTCTGCCGATCAGGCCGCCGGGGTATCGAATCCCGCATTCATCCGTACACACACGGATGAATGCGGGAAGTGTCCGGATGAAGTTGATAATCAAGGAAACAATGCCGTTCTGCCTGGGACGGCTTTGGTCTGGACTTTAACTACAACATCGCAATCGACACTTATCAGCTCGCGCGACGCGCATGGCCAAATCTCGGACGCTGGTGCATGGAGGGCCTTCGAGATTTACTGTACATCCAAAACGACGACGCACACCGCGTGCTCGCCGACTGCGAAGACGAGATGGCTGTCTACAATGCGATCAGAAACGGCATGAAGTCCGGAGATCTTTCTGTCGAACCGCCGCGCCGTCGCGCGAGCCGACCGGGCAACCCGGGCAATCTGGGCAATCTGGTCCCGGCTCTCCCGGTCGTATTCCTACGATATCGCCCCTAGATCACCAATGTGTCAGATAAAGAATGAGGCAATGGCTGTGATTACGCCTACGGCAGATGCAACGACTGCGCCTTTTTTCCTCTCCTTTAGTCCGACGAATAGGGTTGCCGTAAAGTAAAGGGCGGAAATGCAGGCTATGGCAAGCGAAACGAGTTCCTTGGGCGGTTTCAGCAAAAGGTCGCTAGCAAAGAGTAATGCAAGCAGGGCAAAGCCAATTGTGTTCAAGTATCTCGATTGATTTTGCGACAACATGGCAACTTCCTTTCAGAACATGCAAGTGAAAAGTCGGTACGATGTCATTGCGGTTGCAAAAAAGCCGCCGCTAGGACCGGTTGTCACGAGACCGGCGATAACTTCAGCGGCGCCAGCAAGGTAGGGATCGCGCGGGCAAGCCTCCTCCTTCGCGTTCAGCTTGACCTTGTGAGGGACGGTGCGGTTATTTGCAGATCCGTGAGAATCGCACCACGCCTTGGAATATGAATCCGTGCAGCGCCCGCGCTCAAAAGGGGATTTATCGTAATTTTCGTCGTAGTTGTCTCCGACGTAGATCTCGCTGCTCTCGGCGGGAGATCCCTCGTCGGCATAGGCTGCCGCAACGGTCACAAATGGTGTCATGACAAGGGAGGGGCAAAGAGCTGCTGAGACGATGGAGGGCAGGCATTTCTTCATGGCTGGCTCCTTAATCTGGCCTTTGATAGTTACTCGATGTCGCCTCCTTCCGCTTTATATCCGTTGTATTCGGCGTATTTCTTTAATAAGGCAAGAGGTTCTTCCTCTCCTTCGGATAAGCCGATGATGTTTCCTTGATCATCCAGTATGAATACGGACGGAATATGCTCAAGTTCATATTCGTCATACACGGTCTTATCTTAATCTATGTATATGGGAAAGTCTCCTTCATGGACCGAGGCTTCGTTTTGAAACGGGATACCGCTTCGATTCGTTCCGGACGCGGATGTGGACGTAACTGGTCTCGGTGGCAAGTGCGATTTCAGTGCTGTATATGACTTAACGGGAATGTCCGAGCAGTGCCGGAGTCTCCACCTGGATTGTTCCGACTGGAACATCAGCCCGAATACACTGCATAGCGACTCCAACAAGAACGTCCCCGGCGTAATCCTTCCCAAGGCATGGCAATAGCCAAGATGCCGCAGCGGCAAGACAAAGACAGATTCCCGCGATAACCCTACGCTCAGCTCGTTTCTGTTCACCCTGAGCGAAGGGAGTGTCGCATATGCATGCAGCGGCGCAGAACCTCCGGGGGGGGGGGGGTATCTCCTAGAAATATCCGCCTCCGAGGCCAGTCAATTATCGAGTACGTACTGATTATCGCGATCATCGGCCTGGTCATCGTGTTCGCGGGACCCGGCGTGGCCGGAGCCATCCGCAACCAGTTCAACCTGGTCGGCAACACGGTGAACAATGGGACGGTTGGCGGCGTCGAGGGAGGCGCATCCGGCGGAGGGTCTGCAGGTACCGATTCCGCGACCGTCCAGGCGGCTATCGCCAAGGACGCGAAGGACTGGACCCTCGAAGAGCAGAAGGCCGTGGCCGAGGACATCGCCGCGAAGGGCGAGGCATCGTCCGCCTTCGCCAAGGCGGAGGCCGCGATGAATGCAGGGACGAAGTTCTCGATGAAGCTCACCGATGGTCAGACGCTCGAGTACAAGATTATCGGCATCAACCACGATGACTTGGTCGATGGTAGCGGCAAGGCGGGCCTGACGTTCCTCACCACCTCGACGGGTATCAAATCTCGCGTGAACGCCACCATCACCAATGCCGGTGGCTGGGAGAAGTCGGAACTCCGCGCGAAGATGAACTCCGGCGAGATCTGGAACCTGATGCCCTCCGATTTCCAATCCAAGGTGAAGCCGGTCAGGAAGCTGACGAACAACGTTGATGGAACCGACAAGAATGCCGCCGTGACGGCGACCTCGGACAAGCTGTTCATGCTCAGTTATTCCGAAATCGTCGAGACCCCTTATAGCGGCTGGTCTGGTTATTCTTGGATCGGAAACGAAGAAACCCAGTACGAGGTCTTCAAGGGTAAGGTGACGAACAATTATTCGGGTAACGATTGCCTGAGTGTTGGCGTCGCTTGGTGGGAGCGTTCCTTGAATCCGAGCGCCTCTGCGCTCTTCCTCTATGTCAACAGTAACGGCGATCCGTCGTACAACTACGGCGCGACGAACTCGAATCGCGTCTGCCCAGCTTGGTGCTTCTAGATTCATCTGTTAAGCCCGCACGGCCTGTGCGGGCTTTTCTTTTGGCGGTTACTCGAACGGTTTGATGTTTGTGGCACAGGTTATCAGTTTAAGGAGAAATGGGGTCATACAGCGGCTCTCAGAGCGCCTGCTGCACTCCCCCGCCATTACCTCTGCGGCGTCCTCATATAGAGCCCATCTCGCTTGGCGTTTCGTTGCAACGGCCCACTTGTCCACCGATCAAGTGAACTACTGGAATAAATACAGCGACACGCTTGTTCGTTACAGTCGCTATATCTATGTAAATCGCCGCGATAAATACAGCCCTTACTCGGCTGTATACCAGCTACGCGTATGTAGATTCATATCGCGTTAATAAATCGGCTCAAGCGCATGCAAAACGCGCAAGTAGCCTCAAAAGGCGAATATCGCGCAAGCAGATTTTTGGCACCCTGTTGCTTAATCAAAATTAAGCAATTGCTTAAAACAAAAAAGGTCAGGCACTAGATGCCTGACCTGCAAACTTCTGGTCGGGACGACTGGATTCGAACCAGCGACCCCTTGACCCCCAGTCAAGTGCGCTACCAAGCTGCGCCACGTCCCGAAGCTTTTGTTTGTTGCTCTGCTCTCGCTCGCAACAGGGAGTATATTAACCCGAACCTTTGTCCTTGTGCAAGAACTTTTTTAAATATTTTGAAGCAAGTCCAAAATTGAATCTGCGAGCTGGGGTTTTGTTAGTACGGGAAGTTCTTGCGTGCCCGCTGTACTCACGATCCAGGCCTTGTTGGTGTCGGTCCCAAAGCCCGAATCGGCGCGCGAGACATCGTTGGCGATAATGGCATCGCAGCCCTTGCGAGTCAATTTACGCTCGGCGTACTCCACGACGTTATCGGTCTCGGCCGCAAAGCCGATCACGCACCGCTCTCCCTTTTGGCGCGAAAGCTCGGCCAAGATATCGACCGTCTCGACCAGTTCGATGCAATCCAGGCGCTCGTTGGCCTTTTTGAGCTTATGGTCGGCAGGGGCTGCGGGCGTGTAGTCAGCGACGGCAGCCGCGCAAATGGCCGCATCGGCCGTCTGAAAGGCACCCAGCGCCGCCTGCAGCATTTCTGCGGCGGTCTGCACGCGCACACAATCCACGTCGCGGGGGACATCGAGCGATGTCGGCCCCAGCACAAGCGTGACCGTAGCACCGCGGCGAGCGGCCTCCCCCGCCAGGGCGATGCCCATCTTGCCCGACGACCGGTTTCCGATGAAGCGTACGGGGTCGATCGGCTCGTGCGTGGGGCCGGCGGTGATCACGATTCGCTTGCCCGCAAGGTATTGCGGGACGGGGTTCAGCACCTCGCAGACAGCCTGGACAATGTCCTCGGGCTCGCTCATGCGTCCCGTGTCCACGTCACCGCAGGCAAGGTAGCCGCTGCCGGGTCCCACCACATGCACGCCGCGGTCGCGCAGCGTGGCCATGTTGGCCTGCGTGGCCGGCGTCTTCCACATGCCATTGTTCATGGCCGGCGCAATCACGATGGGTCGCGGCGTGGCTAGCAGCGTGGTGGAGATGAGGTCGTCGGCGATACCGTTGGCCATCTTGGCGATGATATTAGCCGTCGCGGGCGCCACGACCACCAGATCGGGCTCCTGTGCCAGCGAGATATGGTGGATGGGGTCGGAGGGATCGTCGAATAGGCCCACGGCAACGGGCTCGTTGGTGAGCGCACGGAAGGTGAGCGGGCCCACAAATTCGGTGGCATGCTCGCTCATAACGACCTTGACACGCGCGCCGCGCTTTTGAAGCAGGCGCACGATATTGCACGACTTATAGGCGGCGATCCCGCCGGTAATGCCCAGCAGGATCGTTTTTCCCTCAAGTTGCATTGAATTGTTGGATGCCGCCGTCATTATTTAAGCTTCCTTGCTGGGAAGCACCAGCAGGCGGTGGCAGTACGGGCAGTGCGTAATCTCACTACCGTCGTGGTTGAGGTCGCTCATGGACGACGCCTGCAGCGCGGTGTGGCAGACCGTGGGGATGTTGCCCTTGATGGTCTCGACGGCCAGGCCGCGGAACTGCTTGAGCAGGCGCTCATAGTCGGTGAGCACGTCGGTCGGCAGCGTGGCGGCAAGCGTGGTGCGCTCCTTGGTGGCGGCATCAATCTGGGCCTGGAGGTCGGCGGCCTTGGCGCGGGCGGCCTTGGTATCGGCCTTTACGCCCTCCTCGAACTTGGCGATGATGGCCTGCGCGCGAGCCTCGCGGTCGAGCGCCTCCTTGTGGGCGATGACAACATCCTTGCGGGTGTGCTCGATCTTGTCCAGGCGCTTGGCCAGGGTGGCGAGCTCGTTCTCCAGGTCCTGAACCTCGCGGTAGTCAGAGCCGTCAACGTGGCGCTTCTTGGCGGCCTCGATGGCGTTATTGGTCTGGATTTCGGTGGTGTTGAGATCATCGAGCTCAATGTCCAGGTCCTTGCGCTGAGCATAGAGCTTGGTCATCTCGGACTTAAGCTTTACATAGGTCTTGCGCTTGGAAGCGAGCTCCTTGAGCTCCGGCATATTGGCAAGTTCGCTCTTGTTGCGGGCGAGCTCCAAATCGATCTGTTGCAGCTTGAGTAGCGTAGCGCCGGCGCTCATAAGTTCTCTCCTTTTGTCACAGTCCACCATTGGCAAGGGTTCAGTATTTTAATCGCATGACGGGGGTCAACCCCGGCATCAACTGCAGAGTTCATCAATATATCAACGAACGGCTCCTCGGAGCGGTCATGGCCGAGCAGGATCACCGGCAGTCCGCGCAAGGCAAGGTCTTGCGCCACGTGGTAGCCCGCCTCGCCCGTCACGACAACGTCCGCGCCCGCGGCGATGGCGAGCTCTCCAAAGTCGCCCAGGGAGCCGCCCAAAATGGCGACCATGCGGCACGGGCGCTCGGCATCGCCCCATACGTGTGGGTCGCTTCCGAAGGCCGTGGCAGCACGGGCGGCAAGATCGTGCAGCGTGCACGGGTCGTTGAGTGTCGCATGGGCTCCCAGGCCGCAGGCCTCAGGCTCGTCCACATGCTCCAGCGAGCTCATGGGCTCAGCGCCCAGCAACTTACTTAGGCGAACACGTGCCTCATGCGAGCGGTCTAGATTGGTGTGGAGCGAGATGATGCTCACCCCACAACGGGCCGCCTCGTAGAGCGCCGCACTGCACTGGGGACGCGTCGCGCTGGGCGGGCAAAATGCCTCGGGTGCCTTGATGTAGACGGGATGATGCGTGAGCAACACATTGGCTCCGGCTTCCAAGGCGCGCTGCACGTTGTTCCTGGTGGCATCGAGCGCGCAGGCAACGCCGCGGATCTCGTCATTGGGGTCGCCAACGGATAAGCCTACGTGGTCCCAGGGTTCGGCGTCCGTCTTAGGATAGCGTGCAAGCAGGGCCCGCTCGAGTTCGGCGACGATCATGCGGCACCTACGATCGAGAGCAGCGTCTGGGCAAAGTCGTCCAGATCGGCCGGATTCACACGGTCATCGAAGGAGATGCGCAATGCGCCCAACGCCTGCTCGCGACCGATGCCCATCGCGCTCAAAACGTGGCTGGGGTCCATGCTGCCGCTCGAGCACGCCGATCCTGCCGATACCTCAAAGCCGGCGGCGTCGAGCTTGACGATGAGCTCCTCGGAGTCCATGCCGTCAATGTAGATCGATACCATACCGGGCAGACGGTCGGCCTGCGTGTAGTCGCCCATGGTGGCGTGAATGCGCGGATGGGCCGTAAGCGTGGCGTAGAGCTTGTCGGAAAGGGTCTGCAGCTTCTCGCGCTCCTCGGCCACATGGGGTGCCAGCGTGCGGGCGGCAGCGGCAAAGGCCAGCTGCGTGCGCAGATCTTGCGTGCCGGCGCGACGTCCGGCTTCCTGTCCGCCGCCAAAGATGCGGGGGCGCAGCGGCGTGCGGGTCTTAACGTAAAGCGCGCCGGATGCCACGGGACCGCCAATTTTGTGGGCGGCGACGGACATGGCATCGACGCCCAGCTCGGTGACATCGAGCGGAAAATGCAAATAGCCCTGGATGGCATCGGTGTGGAACAGGGCGCCCACGGTATGCGCGGCGGCGGCCAGCCCGCGGATGGGCTGCACCACGCCGGTCTCGTTGTTGGCTGCCATGATGCTCACGAGTGCGACGTCGTCGCCGAGCAAGTCGTTCAGCGCGGCGGTCTCGATGTAGCCCGCACGGCAGGGCTGCACCAGATCGACGGTAAAGCCGGCTGCACGCAGCAGCGGCAGGTTGTCCAGAATCGAATCGTGCTCGATGGCAGATACGA
>OIBE01000471.1_pt1 | contig 10934 bp, 9 predicted proteins | sample 1580961 | NCBI WGS metagenome assembly OIBE01 (sample SAMEA3882550, study PRJEB24775) | human gut metagenome | biome: human-associated habitat; feature: intestine environment; material: feces | place: Netherlands | collected 2009/2010
CCCCGCTTTTTACCAGTGAAACTTTCGAAAAGCTCTTCGCCTACCATGAAGAAGAAGGCAACGCGGCCACGGTTTTGACGGCTGAAGCTCCGGATCCTTTTGGCTACGGGCGGATCATCAGAGATGACCAGGGCAATGTTTTGCGGATCGTGGAACAAAAGGACGGCAAGCCGGAAGAACTGAAGGTCAAGGAAATCAACACCGGGGTCTTCTGCTTTGACAACCAGGACTTGTGGGCTGCTTTGAAGCAAGTCGGCAACGACAACTCTCAAGGCGAGTACTACTTGACTGACGTTTTGGAAATTTTACGCAAGGCCGGCAAGAAGGTCGGGGCTTACAAGATGCCGGACTTCAGCGAAAGCCTGGGCGTAAACGACCGGATTGCCCTGGCTGAAGCCACCCGGATCATGCAAAGAAGAATCAATGAAGGGCACATGCGGGACGGGGTTACCTTTATCGACCCCGCCACGGCTTACATTGACGCTGACGTGGAAATCGGTAATGACACGGTGATTGAAGGCGGCGTGACAATTAAAGGCCACACCGTGATCGGGTCAGACTGCTTGATCACTTCCGGGTCAAGAATCGTTGACAGCCAGATCGGCAACGGCGTGACGGTAACTTCTTCTACGATTGAAGAATCAATCATGGAAGACAACACGGACATCGGGCCAAACTCCCACTTGCGGCCAAAGGCTTTGATTAAGTGGGGAGCCCACCTGGGCAACTTCGTGGAAGTCAAGAAGGCGGAAATTGGCGAAAACACCAAGGTCGGGCACCTGACTTACGTTGGGGATGCTACTTTGGGCAAGGACATCAATGTCGGCTGCGGGGTCATCTTCTCCAACTTTGACGGGGTCAAGAAGTTCCACACGACGGTTGGTGATAAGTCCTTCATCGGGGCCGGGTCAACCCTGGTTTCTCCGATTAATGTGGCCGACCATGCCTTTATCGCGGCTGACTCAACCATTACCAAGGACGTTGGCAAGTATGAAATGGCAATCGCCCGGGGCCGGCAGGTCAACAAGAAAGACTACTGGCACAAGCTGCCTTTGTCTGAAGACGAAGAATGGAAATAATCTCGAAAAGGAGCTCCGGCTCCTTTTTTTAATAAGTAAAATGCATCCGTTTACAGTAGTTTTTAAGAAAAAATTGCCTTTCTTTTGAGAACTTTAATAAGCAATTTTTAAACAGAGGGTGTATAATCTAGGCAATGTACAAAAAGAAGCAAGAAAGGTTTGCATATCGATGAAGTTTACTAAGAAAATTGCTTTTGCATCAGCATCATTGGCTTTGACCCTGGCTACTCCAGCCGCCTTGCTTACTCAAAACGTGGCTTTTGCCAAGACCACCACGGTTAAGCAAGCAACCAAGGTTAAGGTAACTAAGAAGACCACTCCTTTTTACCACAAGGACGGTTCTAAGTTCACCAAGAAGAAGCCTTACGTTTACGGCAGCTGGAAGAGCACTGTAGCTTACAAGAACACCAGCTACAACGTGGTTAAGACTGTAACCATCAAGGGTGCTAAGTACTACTACATCGGCAACGACGCTTACCTGAAGGCCAGCGACGTCAAGGTAACTGCAACTAAGACGGTTAAGTCCAGCTCAACTTCAAGCGCAAAGAAGGCAAGCACTAGTTCAAGCAAGACTACTTCCAAGAAGACTAGTTCAACTTCAAGCTCAAGCAAGTCCAGCTCCAAGAAGACTAGTTCAACTTCCAGCTCAACTTCAAGCAGCTCTTCTTCCAAGAAGACCAGCTCCAAGAAGACCAGCTCCAAGAAGACCAGCTCCAAGAAGACTGTAACTCAAATTCAAGTAACTAAGAAGACCACTCCTTTCTACCACAAGGACGGTTCAAAGTTCACTAAGAAGAGCCCATACGTTTACCAAGGTTGGAAGAGTACTGTAGCTTACAAGGGGACCAAGTACAAGGTTTCCAAGACTATCACCATCAAGGGAAGCAAGTACTACTACATCGGCAACAGCGCCTACCTGAAGGCCAGCGACGTTAAGGTAATCGCATCTAAGTAATCCAGAAGAAGCTTTGACAATTGTCAGAGCTTTTTTCTTTGCCCGAAAACAGACGATTTTTTCTATCCGCTTGAAAAACAAAAGGCTTTCTTTCCCTTTTTTCAGGTCAAAACAGGAGTAAGAGGGATTTTTTGCTTAAAAACTGAACACAAATCCCTTTTTTCCAACAAAAGAATGCCGGATTTTGTTAGAATAGAACTGGTAAATGCTGTTTTTTTCGGAGGAAATTATGTCTTACAAGGACAACATCAAGCTTTTTGCGCTTAACTCAAACAAACCGTTGGCAGAAAAGATTGCTAAGCGGATGGGGTTAAAGCTTTCAACCTCAAGCGTCGTTCGCTTCAGCGACGGTGAAATTCAAGTCGACATCGACGATTCTGTCCGTGGCAAGGACGTCTTCTTGATCCAATCCACCAGCGCGCCGGTCAACGACAACCTTATGGAACTTTTGATCATGATCGACGCTGTCCGCCGGGCCAGTGCCGCTTCCGTAAACATCGTCCTGCCTTACTACGGCTACGCTCGTCAAGACCGGAAGACCCGGTCCAGAGAACCAATCACTGCTAAACTGGTCGCAGACATGATTCAAGCTGCCGGGGCTGATCGCGTCCTCTCACTGGACCTGCACGCTCCGCAAATCCAAGGTTTCTTCGACATCCCTGTCGACAACTTGATGGGCGCTCCTTTATTGGCTGACTACTTCCTGAGCAACCACCTGGAAGAAGACGCTGTTGTCGTTTCTCCAGACCACGGTGGCGTTACCCGGGCAAGAAAATTAGCTGAATTCCTGGGCACTTCAATCGCCATCGTCGACAAGCGCCGGCCAAAGGCCAACGTTGCCGAAGTCATGAACATCATCGGTGACGTCAAGGGCAAGCGGGCCATCTTGATTGACGACATGATCGACACTGCCGGCACTATCACCCTGGCTGCCCAGGCCTTGAAGGACGCCGGTGCTACCGAAGTTTACGCCTGCGCGACCCACGCCGTTTTGTCCGGCCCAGCCGCAGACCGCTTGAACAATTCCGTAATCAAGAGCCTGGTCTTGACCGACTCAATCCAACAGCCAGCCGAAAAGAACCTCGACAAGATGATTCTCGTTTCCGTTGGGCCTTTGATGGGTGACGCTATCAAGCTGATCATGGAACACAAGCCAATGAGTCCGCTCTTTGACACTCGTTACGACGCTAACAAGTACAAGGACAAGTAAGGACCTGTATGCAAAAACAACCGCTGCAAATTCTGCAACGGTTGTTTTCTTTTGGAAATTATTCTTTTGCCTTATTTTTTCGTAAGCAATTCCCCGTTTTTCAGGTACTGCTGAAAATCTGCCTGCTTGAGCATGGCAACCGGGAAGAAGAAGCGCTCATCGCCCTGCAGGGTTCCGTTTAAGGCCTTGACCAGGGGGCTGAGCTGGGACAACTCAATCAAGCTGCCGTCTTCCTGCATGATCTCGATCTGGCTGTTGGCGTTCTTGCCACTTGGCTTATAAGCGTCATATGGCTCGTCAAAGGCTGACCCTACTCCGGTATAGTAGTCCGGGTCAAAGCCGGCCTTCTTGATCAAGTCCTTTAATTGCGGCAAAAGCTGCTTGCTTTCTTCGTTGATCTTCGCGCTGGCTAAAGGCCGCCGGAAGAGGTAGCGCTTGGTCAGGTCCACTAAAACCGGGTCGCTGGACTCAGTCCACATGCTGAAGTTGGTCTCCATGACCCCGTCATCCATCTTCAAGTAGTCTTGCAAGTCCCAGGTACCGGCCAAAAATCTGGCTAAACTTGGCGTAACCGGCAGTTCTTTTTCCTGGTAGAGGTACTGGGCCCGCTTCAAAAGGTGGTGAAGGATGACCTCCATGGACCGGTTGACCCGGTGGTAGTAGATCTGCTGGTACATCTGGTAGCGGGAGACGATATAGTCTTCAACGGCGTGCATCCCGTTAGCCGTAAAGCAAACCCCTTTTTCATAAGGGCGGATGACCCGCAAGATCCGGGACAGGTCGAATTCCCCATAAGAAGCCCCCGTGAAGTAGGCATCCCGCAAAAGGTAGTCCATCCGGTCGGCGTCCGCCTGGCTGGAGATGAGCTTGACCACCTGGGGATTAGGGTAGGTCTTGGCGATCACGCTGGCCACCGCCTTTGGGAAGTCCGGGTCGACCTTGCTCAAAGCTTGGTTGACCTCAGTGGAAGGATCCAGAATGATCTGCTGGCCGATCTGCTCATGGTTGGTGCCGAAAAGGTGCTCAAAGGTGTGCGAGTATGGGCCATGGCCGATGTCATGCAAAAGGCCGGCCATCTGCACCAGCAGGTTTTCGCTGGGGTCCCAGAGTCCGTCGCCGGTACTTTGACTAGGGTATTTGTCAGTAAAAAGGTTGCTGATCCGTCGGGCCAGTTCGTAGACGCCCAGGTTGTGCTCAAAGCGGGTGTGGGTGGCGCCGGGGAAGACGAAGGCCGTCGGGCCCAGCTGCTTGATCCGCCGCATCCGCTGGAATTCTTGGGAGCGGACGACTTCCAGGGCCACTTGGGTGTCCAGGTGGATATAGCCGTGGACCGGGTCACGGACGACGACTTCGCGGGCCAGTTTAGGACTGTCAAATTTTGTCAAAAGTAAATTCTCCATTCTTAATTGTTTTATATTTTTGCCAAAACATAGTAAGATATACTTGACTAGCTATAGAAATTATAGCAAAAGTTGCCAGAGGCCGCTGCTTGCGGCTGTTAAAGGAGAAGAATTTTTTATAAAGATGAGCAAGATTAAGATCGATTTGACGAGCAAGATTACCCAGGGCGAGCAAACGGAAACCATCCGCCAGCAGGCAGAAGGCGAATTGCGGGAAGACGGCGCGGTGAAAAGAATTTTTTACGAGGCGGAAAAGGTGCCGGTCAAGATGCTCGTAAAAGAGCAGGAGCTCTTAATCCGGCGGGGGACTGACCACAGCAACTTCTCCCAAATGCATTTTATTTTAGGCGAGAAGGGGCAGTGCAAGTACGTGGTTGAGGGCCGGCAGCTGGATCTCTTGTCGGAAACCAAGCGCCTGGAATTGAAAGAAAATGCCGCTGGTCAGCAACTTGAAGTTGAATATGACCTCTTTAGTGGTGTAGACTTAATTGGTAGTTATGCCGTCTCGTTGATTTTTGCTTAAATGACGTGTAAAATAGACAAGATTGAATAGAGAGGACGTTCAACTGTGGGATTAGCTGATTTTAAAGACGTGGATCGCAACGAATTGTCAATGATTGAAGTTGCACACGCAATTTTGGAAGACCGTGGCGAAAGAATGGCTTTTGCCGATATCGTTAACGAAGTGCAAAAGTACCTGAACAAGAGCGACGAAGAAATTCGCCAGCGCTTGCCGCAATTTTACACGGACATGAACACCGATGGCCGCTTCATTTCCATGGGTGAAAATGTCTGGGCCCTGCGGACCTGGTTCAAGTTCGAAGCTGTCGATGAAGAAGTCGACCACCCAGAAGACGACGGCGACGAAGAATCAACTCGCAAGCACCACAAGAAGGTCAACGCCTTCCTGGCCACGACTGAAGGCGACGACGTGATCGACTACGAAAACGATGACCCAGAAGACGAAGACTTGTCCGACGACAGTGACGCTGACGAAGATGACGCTGACGACAACTCCGGCGACGATTACGACGACAATGAAGACGACGACGATGACGACTCATTGCTAGACGGGATCGAAGATCAGCTGTCACAAATGGATGACGACGACCTTGATGACGATGAAGACGAAGAATAGGATTTTGTCCTTGACTTGCGGCTGAAAAGTCGTTATTATTTTGTTTGGGCACCCTATGTGCGTTTAGCTCCCTAATTGCTAGGGAGCTTTTTTATTATTTTTCAAAGGAGAGCTCAATGACCAAATATATCTTTGTGACTGGCGGCGTTGTTTCATCATTGGGGAAAGGGATTACTGCATCAAGCATTGGTCGCTTGCTGAAGAACCGCGGCTTAAAAGTTACCATGCAGAAGTTCGATCCATACATCAACATCGACCCCGGTACGATGAACCCTTACCAACACGGTGAAGTTTTCGTGACTGACGACGGTACGGAAGCTGACCTTGACTTGGGCCACTATGAAAGATTGGTCGACGTTAGAACCAGCAAGTACTCTAACGTGACGACTGGCAAGATCTACCAGGAAGTCCTGCAGCGCGAACGGCGCGGCGACTACCACGGCGGCACTGTACAGGTGATCCCGCACGTAACTAACATGATCAAGGAAAAGGTCATGCGGGCAGCGCAAATGACCGACACTGACGTGGTTATTTCCGAAATCGGCGGTACGGTCGGTGACATGGAATCAACTCCGTTCATGGAAGCCATCCGGCAAATGCGGCGGGAAGTCGGCTCAGAAAACGTCATGTACGTGCACGTTACCTTCGTTCCTTACCTGCGGGCAGCCAAGGAACTGAAGAGCAAGCCGACCCAGCAGTCAGTTTCCATGCTGCGGTCAATCGGGATCCAGCCAAACATGCTGGTTCTTCGCTCAGAAATGCCAGTTCCGCAGGAAATGAAGGACAAGATCTCCACTTTCACCGACGTTCCAGTCGACTACATCGTGGAATCTTTGGACGCGCCATCTCTGTTTGACGTGCCGTTGTCCTACCAGGAACAAGGCGTTGACCAGAAGGTCGTTGACTTCCTCCACATCGACAGCCCGAAGCCGGTTGCCGACATGGACGAATGGCGCCGGATGGACGAACGGGCCAAGAACTTGAAGTACAAGACCAAGATCACCCTGGTCGGCAAGTACGTCGAACTGGAAGATGCCTACATTTCCGTAACTGACGCTTTGCAGCACGCCGGCTACCTGTACAACAGCAAGATCGAAGTTGAAAAGATCCAGGCTGAAGACATTACTGAAGACAATGTAGCCGAACTTTTGAAGGACACTCAGGGCTTGATCGTGCCAGGCGGTTTCGGCACCCGGGGTCTGGACGGGATGATCACTTCTATCAAGTACGCCCGCGAACACGACATTCCATTCCTGGGGATCTGCCTGGGGATGCAGATGGCCAGCGTGGAATTCGCCCGCAATGTTTTGCACCTGGAAGACGCCAACTCAGCTGAAGCAGAACCAAACTGCAAGAACAACATCATTGACTTGATGGCTGACCAGCGCGACCAGGAAAAGATCGGCGGCACCTTGCGTCTGGGCTTGTACCCAGCCATGCTGAAGGCCGGCACTAAGACCCGGGAATGCTACGACGGCCAGGAAGTCATCCAGGAACGTCACCGTCACCGCTACGAATTCAACAACAAGTACCGGGAAGACTTTGAAAAGGCCGGTATGACCTTCTCAGGCGTTTCTCCAGACAACCACCTGGTGGAAATCGTTGAAATCACGGACAAGAAGTTCTTTGTTGCCGCTCAATACCACCCGGAATTCCTGAGCCGGCCAAACCGGCCAGAAGGGCTCTTCAAGGGCTTTATTGGGGCAGCCAGCGGTTTGCAGGTCGACAAGTTCTAAATTTTGTACGATAATAATAGATAGTGACAAGAGAAGAGAAACCTCTTCTCTTGTTTTTTTGACGAAGATCTATTAACATTATTATGATAATTTGACAAAAGAAAAGGAATACTCTCCCAATGAAGAAAATGATAATTCACGGAGGGAAACCCCTGCAAGGCGACATCTGGATTGGCGGCGCGAAGAACTCAACGGTAGCGCTGATTCCGGCCTCAATCCTGTCGAGAACGCCGGTGACCCTGGAATCAGTTCCGCGAATTGCCGACGTTGACAATTTGATGGACTTGTTGAGCGAAATGGACGTGCACTGCGACTTCCGCGAAACGACCCTGCAAATTGACCCGACTGAAATCAAGATGAGTCCCCTGCCAGCTGGGAAGATTAAGAGCTTGCGCGCGTCTTACTACTTTATGGGCGCTTTGCTCGGTCGTTTTGGCAAGGCGGTTGTAGGTTTTCCTGGTGGCGATGACATTGGCCCGCGGCCGATTGACCAGCACATTATGGGCTTCCAATCCCTCGGCGCCGACGTTAGATGTGAAAATGAGCAGATTGTAATTACCGCGCCTGATGAAGGGTTGAAAGGGGCCAAGATTCACCTGAAGATGGCTTCTGTTGGGGCAACGATGAACATCATCATGGCCTCAGTCACGGCCAGCGGCCGGACGGTGATCGAAAACGCGGCCAAGGAGCCGGAAATCATCGACCTGGCAACTTTCTTGAACAACATGGGGGCCAAGATCCGCGGGGCGGGGACTGACACCATCAGAATCGACGGGGTTGACCGCCTGGAGGCCAAGGTGCCGCACACGATCATCCCTGACCGGATTGAAGCCGGGACTTACATTTCCATGGCAGCCTGCATCGGTAACGGGATCCGGATCCACAACATCATCGCTGAACACCTTGACGCCTTTTTGGCCAAGGTGGAAGAAATGGGCGTGGTGATCGACACTGATGAAGACTCCCTCTTCGTTTACCCGGCCGGGGACCTGCGCATGGTCCAGGTCAAGACCGGGACCTACCCGGGATTCGCGACTGACTTGCAGCAGCCAATTACGCCGCTCTTGCTGACGGCTAAGACCGGGGAAGGGGTCATCATCGACCCGATCTACCCGAAGCGGACCCGGCACGTGCCGGAACTGCAGAAGATGGGGGCTCCCATCACGGTCGTTAACAACATCATTCTGGTTCAACCGGGCAGCCGCCTGCACGGGGCGGTGGTTCACGCTGACGAAATCCGGGCCGGGGCCTGCTTGATGCTTACGGGCTTGATGGTTGACGGCGAAACGGTGATCAACAATGCCGGCAACATCTTGCGCGGCTATGACCGGGTGGAAGAAAAGCTGCGCCAGCTGGGCGCTGACGTGGTCATCCGGGACGTGGAAGATTAACTTGAGCCCTTGTCAAACGGGCTGGATAGTGGTACTATATTAGAGTTAATCGATTAATCTATGGCCTGCAGAAGGCTATGGCAAAGGAGTTTTAGAATTATGAAAAAAGGTATTCACCCAGATTATCAAGAAGTTTGCTTCATGGACGCAGCAACTGGTTTTAAGTTTGTTGCCGGCTCAACTTTGAAGTCATCAGAAACTGTTGAATTCGAAGGCAACACTTACCCATTGATCCGTGTTGAAATTTCATCAGATTCCCACCCATTCTACACTGGCAAGCAAAAGTTTGCCGCAGCCGATGGGCGAATCGAACGTTTCAACAAGAAGTACGGCTTCAACAAGAAGAACTAATCGTTCTCTTTACTTTAAAAGCAGCCCTCTTGGGTTGCTTTTTTATTGCGAAGAGCGCTAAACAACGTATAATATACTAAGTGTTATTCTCAAGGAGCAGTATTGGAATGAAAATGCAGTTGGCAGAAATCGCCCAAGCCTTAAATACCAGTTGTGAAGGGGACGCAGAAACGGTCATTACCTCAGTGGCCTTTGACTCAAGAAAGATCAGCCAGGGCGCCCTCTTTATCCCGATCAAGGGGGAAAGAGACGGCCACGATTTTGTGGGTTCAGCCATTGAAGCCGGCGCCAGCGCCACTTTGTGGGAAGCTGGCAACCCAAACAAGCCGGAAGGCATCGCGGTTTTAGAAGTTGCCGACACCTTGAAGGCCATGCAGGATCTGGCCCGCTACTACCTGCAGAAGGTCAACCCAACCGTGGTCAGCATCACCGGCTCAAACGGCAAGACCACGACCAAGGACATGGTGGCGGCGGTTTTGGCCAAGCGCTTCAACGTTTACAAGACCCAGGCCAACTTCAACAATGAAATCGGCGTGCCGATGACCATTTTGGAAATGAAGCCGATCACTGAAATCCTGGTTTTGGAAATGGGGATGGACCGAGCTGGCCAACTGCATGAACTGAGCCAGCTGGCCCGGCCGGATGTGGCGGTCATCACCATGATCGGGGAAGCCCATATCGAATTCTTCGGCAGCCGGGACAAGATCGCCGACGCCAAGATGGAAATCACGGACTTTTTGCAAGAAGACGGCGAATTTATCTACAACGGTGATGAACCCCTCCTGGCGGAAAGAGCCGCAAAGCTTCCCCAGGACAAGTCCACCTTCGGTTTCGCGGACTCTGACAGCATTCATGCCAGTGACCTCCGCAGCACCATGCACCATTCCTTCTTCAAGATTAACGGGACTGACCGGGAATTCTAAATTCCAATGATCGGCCGCCACAATGTGGCTAACGCCATGGCCGCTATTCTGGTTGGCCGCCACTTCGGGGAAAGCGACGAGGAAATCGCCGCTGGCCTGGCCAACTTCGTGCCAACGGCCAACCGGATGGAATGGGAAAAGGGTGACTGCGGTGAAGACATCATGAGCGATATCTACAACTCCAACCCAACGGCAGTTAAGGCCGTGACTGCCTCCTTTGGCCAGGTTCCAGTCAGTGAAGACGGCCGCCGGATCGCGGTTTTGGCCGACATGCTGGAACTGGGCAGCCGGTCAGCCGACCTGCACAAGGGTCTGGCTGCCTGCCTGGACCCGGACAAGATCAACGTCCTTTACCTTTACGGGCCGGAGATGAACCACCTTTACCAGGCCCTGCTGGACAAGTACGGCCAGCAGAATCTGCACTACTACCCAGAAGACGAGATGAGCCATTTAATCGATGATTTAAAGAGCGACATCCACAGCCAGGACATCGTTTTGCTGAAGGGGTCCCACGGGATGCACCTGGAACGAGTCCTCGACAGACTGAAATAGGAGAACAATTTGAAATTTACTGAACTAGGATTGAACGACAATATCTTAAAGGCAATTAAGCGGTCAGGCTTTGAAGAAGCCACCCCGATCCAGGCCCAGACCATTCCTTTGGCTCTGGCAGGCCAGGACGTGATCGGCCAGGCCCAAACCGGGACGGGGAAGACAGCTGCCTTTGGTCTGCCAATCCTGCAAAAGCTGG
>OIBE01000486.1_pt1 | contig 10731 bp, 10 predicted proteins | sample 1580961 | NCBI WGS metagenome assembly OIBE01 (sample SAMEA3882550, study PRJEB24775) | human gut metagenome | biome: human-associated habitat; feature: intestine environment; material: feces | place: Netherlands | collected 2009/2010
CATCCAGTTATCCGGTATGGAGGTATCTCTGGTAAACGCCATGAGTCGTGAGACTATCTTGCGGCAATATCTGGACACGCTGAAGGGGCAATACTCCCATATCCTCATCGACTGCCAGCCCTCCCTGGGTATGCTCACAGTCAATGCGCTGGCCGCTGCGAACAGGATCATAATTCCCGTTCAGGCAGAGTATCTGCCCGCCAAAGGGCTGGAACAGCTGCTCTCCACGGTAAACAAGGTAAAGCGGCAGATCAACCCCAAGCTCCAGATAGACGGTATCCTGCTGACGATGGTGGATAACCGCACCAACTTTGCCAAAGAGATTGCTGCTTTGCTGCGGGACACCTATGGAAGTAAAATCAAAGTCTTTGGAACGGAGATTCCACACTCTGTCCGTGCAAAGGAAATTAGCGCAGAGGGAAAAAGCATTTTCGTCCATGACCCTGGCGGTAAGGTGGCAGAGGGGTATCGAAATCTGACGAAGGAGGTGTTGAAACTTGAAAAGCAGCGCGAAAAAAGTAGAGCTGGCATCGGTAGATGATCTGTTTTCTACGGAGGAGAGCCGTGCCGATGCTCAGAGAGAAAAAGTAGTAGAAATCCCGCTGTCGGAACTGCACCCGTTCAAAGGGCATCCATTCAAAGTCAAGGATGACGAAGCCATGATGGAGACCGCTGACAGTATCAAGCAGTATGGCGTTCTGGTTCCGGCGATTGCTCGACCGGACCCGGAGGGCGGTTATGAGCTGGTAGCCGGACACAGGCGGCACAGAGCCAGTGAGCTGGCAGAAAAGGAGACCATGCCGGTCATTGTTCGGGATTTGGATGATGATGCCGCCACGATCATTATGGTTGACAGCAACCTGCAACGAGAAAGTCTGCTCCCCAGTGAAAGAGCATTTGCCTACAAGATGAAGCTGGATGCCATGAAACATCAGGGAGAGCGAGTTGATTTAACTTCGTCCCAAGTTGGGACGAAGTTGAGAGCCGATGAAATATTGGCTCAGCAGGCTGGTTCAAGCAGAAATCAAGTTCAGCGCTATATCCGTCTGACAGAGCTGATTCCTGAATTGATGGATATGGTGGATGAAAAGAAGATTGCCCTGAACCCTGCCTATGAGCTGTCCTTTCTCAAAAAGGAGGAACAGGTAGACCTGTTGGACGCGATGGACAGCGAACAGGCTACCCCTTCTCTTTCTCAAGCTCAGCGGCTCAAAAAATACAGTCAGGAGGGGCATCTGACCCTCGATATGATGCGTGTCATCATGGGTGAGGAAAAGAAAAGCGATCTGGACCGAGTGACATTTACCTCTGACACCTTGCGAAAGTATTTCCCTAAAAGCTATACGCCCCAGCGGATGCAGGAAACCATCATCAAGCTGCTGGAGGCATGGCAGAAAAAGCGTCAGAGAGATCAGGAACGATGAAAGGAGCCGCCTATGAGGGATATTTCAGCCCGCGAGCTGAAAGGACACAACATTCTCGCCGTAGAGAGGTTTTGGGATAACACCCGCTGGATGATTGAGTTTTCCGTCCTGCGTCCCAGCACAGCTTACGGCAGCCCCGGAGAGGAAATGCGGCTGTTTTTGACCGAGGACGGGTATCAGGCTGCCCTGCAAAGCCAGCAGCGCCGGGAGATTAAGATCAAGCGTTACGCTCGTGTGATTGAGGGACATATCCTCGATTTCAAACCGGGAAAACGCCGCCGCTCATAAACCCATACAACGAAAGGAAAGGAATGACTATGTGTACGGTAAAGGAAATTCAAGAAGCAATCCGGGAAGATTGCAAATCTCAGCATGACATGGATTCAACGGATATTGACCGAGTGATGCAAACACTTCCTTTCGCCCAGGAGGAGCCATTTACAGAGGCGCGTCCTCGAAAGCCGCTGTTTTGGTTCTATGCAAGAAAATTTGAAAAGTGTTGAACACCGCAATTCTTTGGAATGAGGATTGCGGTTTTTTTGTACCCAAAATTCGGAAGGAGTGAGGTCGATGGCCGTTTTTCGTATTGAACGGACCCGTGATTATACCGTGATGAGCAATCATCATTTACGAAATGCAAACCTGTCGTTAAAAGCCAAGGGGCTGCTTTCCATGATGCTGTCTTTGCCAGAGGACTGGAATTACACCACCCGTGGTCTTGCAAAGATCTGTAAGGAGGGCGTGGATGCCATAGGCGCTGCGTTGCGGGAATTGGAGGCTGCCGGTTACATTGTGCGGCACAAGCTGCGTGACCGGCAGGGACGCATCAGCGATACAGAGTATGTCATATACGAGCAGCCACAGCTTAGAAAACCGGATACGGATTCACCAGATACGGAAAACCCGTATATGGATAAACCGGATACGGAAAAGCCCGCAGAATTAAATATAGAGAAATCAAATACAGAAAAATCAATTACTTATGGATCAAGTACCGATTCCATTCCCTTCCGGGAAACAGCGGCGGCAAGACCGCCGGAACGGAAAGGAAGAGATGCGATGTCTGTCACAGAGATAGAAAATTATCGGGAATTGATTTTGGAGAATATCGAGTATGACTGTCTGAAGCAGCGTTATCCTCTCTACCTGGATGACCTGAATGAGATCGTAGAGCTGTTGGTAGAAACGGTCTGTGCCAGACGAAAGACCACCCGGATCTCTGGGGCAGACTTTCCTCACGAGATCGTGCGTTCCCGTTTTTTGAAACTGGACAGCTCCCACATCGAGTTTGTCATGGACTGTCTGCAAAAGAACACCACCCAGGTACGCAACATGAAGCAGTACCTGCTTGCGGTGCTGTTCAATGCGCCTACCACCATGAATAATCACTTCACTTCATTGGTCAACCACGATATGCACGCAGGCGGCTGGTAAAGGCCGCCTTTTATCATGCCAAAGGAGGCACGACATGAACCAGATGGAAATGTTCAAAAACCCGGAGTTTGGCAGTATCCGGGTCATCGAAGAAAACGGCAAATACCTGTTCTGCGGAACGGATGTGGCCGCTGCGCTGGGGTACAGCAATTCCCGCGATGCAATTATCCGCCATTGTAGGTATGTCGTGAAACGCGACGCACCTCACCCACAAAGCCCCGACCGCAAAATCAGTATGACTTTTATCCCCGAAGGAGATTTGTACCGCCTGATTGTTCACAGCAAATTGCCATCGGCAGAACAGTTTGAACAGTGGGTATTCGATGAGGTTCTGCCTACCATTCGCAAGCACGGGGCCTATCTCACAAGAGAGAAGCTTTGGGAGGTAGCTACTTCCCCGGAGGCTCTGATGAAGCTCTGCTCAGACTTGTTGGCTGAGCGTGAAGCAAATATTTCTCTGCGTAAGGAAAATGCACAGCTGGAGGGCAAAGCCGCTTTCTATGACCTGTTCATCGACTTAAAGCACAGCACCAATCTCAGGACAACCGCCAAAGAGTTGGATGTCCCGGAGCGCCGGTTTGTTCGGTTTCTGATAGAACGACGGTTTGTGTACCGCACAGCATCCGGCAATGTGCTGCCCTATGCCAATGTGAAAAATACGGGGCTGTTCTGTGTGAAAGACTACTGCAATCACGGGCATACCGGCTCCTACACGCTGGTTACGCCAAAGGGAAAGCTCTACTTTGCTCAGCTGCGGGAGATGATCTTGCTGGTCTCATAAGAACGGAAAGGAAGTGGGTTTTATGCAGGAAGGCAAAACAATCGGGCAGCTGATGGAGGAAATGCGCCAGAAAGCCGGGGCGCAGAACTATCACGGTCATGACTACATGGATCTCCAGCGATTTGCGGAGAACACCCGGCACATGATTATTTTTGATGTACTGACGCATGACTCCCCGGTTGGCTGGAAAGGAGAACGCACCCGCCTGTTTTTGTCAGATATAGGCTATGAAAAAGCTCTGGACAGTCAGGCAAATGGGCAGATCAAGATTCTCAGCCATGCAAAGGTCAGAAATGGAGATTTGTTTTATGACCACAAAGAACAGATACGATAGGAGGAATCCGATATGAATGAGGAAAAGAAAGTACCCTTTAAGTGGGAATATGGGGAAGAAACCATATCGCTGCAACTTGGAATGTATGCGAATAATCAGCGGCTTTATATCGGCATGATTACCCATACAGAAGATGGAGCAGAGGCGTTTGCAGATATGACGGTGAACCTACCAGGATATTCCCTGGACCCCGGAGAGGCGTTTATTTCCGGTGACATCAGCAAGGATTTGCTGCGATTCATCAAAGAGAACAAATTGGGGAAGGTGCTTCCCTATCAGGTTCAGTCCGGTTATGGAAAATATTCTGCCGTTGCCTTTGATCTGGAGAAGTTGAAGGCATTTGACCCCAAAGGTGTGGCTGAGTTTCGGAAAGAGTGGAATCTGCCGGATAAGAAGCCGGTAAAGAAAAAGAGCCGCGGGATGGAGCGATGAAAAAATACCTCCTCCGGCGGCTGGTGGTCCCGCCTTAGAAAGAAATGCACCACCCCTGCACATTTTGTGGAAAGGAGGCGATGAAAATGCAGGAAGAAGTGGAAAATAGGACTTTAACACTGGTTGTCAGTGGAACAAAGTTCACTGGCAGGCTGCTCAAAGCCGCCATTAGCAAGTACATGGCCCACTGCAAGGAAAAGAAGCTGCAAAAGCAGAGAAGCCGTGACGCTCCTGTGACACCTCACGGCAAACAGACCGTCAAGCAGCTCATTGGTCAGAATCAGGGAATATCCAACATTGAGATCACAGACCCCTCTATCAAGGAGTTTGAGAAAATCGCCCGGAAATATGGTGTGGATTATGCGGTGAAAAAGGACCGCAGCAGTTCTCCGCCAAAGTACCTGATTTTTTTCAAAGGCCGTGATGCAGATGCTCTGACAGCAGCTTTTACAGAGTACACCAACAAAAAGGTCAAAAAGGCAACGAAAACAGAGCGCCCGTCCGTACTGGCAAAACTTAACCAGTTCAAAGAGATGGTTAAAAATGCTGTGGTGGATCGCACCAAGCGAAAGGAGCTGGAACGATGAAAAAGACATTGGACATCAAAAAGCTCATTTTGCTGAATATGCCGTATATCCTGATGGGACTGTTCGCCACCAACTTCGGTGAAGGATGGCGGATGGCCGTAGGTGCGGACGCTTCGGCAAAAATGCTCTCGTTCTTCTCCACGCTGCCGGTGGCGCTGGCCAGCTGGTGGCCCAGCCTGCACCCTTTGGACCTGCTGGTGGGGCTGTGCTGCGGCGCTGGCCTGCGATTGGCCGTGTATCTCAAAAGCAAGAACGCCAAGAAGTACCGGCACGGTATGGAGTATGGCAGCGCCCGCTGGGGCACCCATGAGGACATCGCACCCTACATCGACCCGGTGTTCCAGAACAATGTGATTCTGACGAAAACCGAGAGCCTGACCATGAACAGCCGCCCCAAGGACCCCAAGACTGCCAGAAACAAAAATGTACTGGTGATTGGCGGCTCAGGTTCCGGTAAGACCCGATTCTGGCTCAAACCGAATCTGATGCAGATGCACAGCTCCTATGTTGTGACGGACCCGAAGGGAACAATTCTGGTGGAGTGTGGAAAAATGCTCCAAAGGGGCGCACCCAAGCTGGGGAAGGACGGAAAGCCCATGAAGGATAAGCACGGCAAGGTCATTTATGAGCCGTACCGAATCAAGGTCCTAAATACCATCAACTTCAAGAAGTCCATGCACTATAACCCTTTCGCCTATATCCATAGCGAAAAGGACATCTTGAAGCTGGTAACAACGCTGATTGCCAATACCAAAGGCGAAGGCAAGGCTGGAGACGATTTCTGGGTCAAGGCGGAAACATTGCTGTATTGCGCGTTGATTGGATATATCCACTATGAAGCTCCGTTGGAGGAGCAAAACTTCTCCACCCTCATCGAGTTCATCAACGCCATGGAAGTCCGGGAGGATGACGAGGAGTTCAAAAATCCTGTAGACCTGATGTTTGATGCACTGGAATCGGAAAAGCCAAACCACTTCGCAGTGCGGCAGTATAAGAAATATAAGCTGGCAGCCGGTGTTGTATGCTCTAAAAGACTTCTTAATCAAGCGGTTGGGAAGTCTCTTAGAACACACAACCTAAAACCGAAGAAAGGAGCGCAAGTTATGAGAAAAAACGAGAAAATCACAGCTCTGTACGAACGACTGAGCCGTGATGACTTTGGCAAAGATGATGACCAACAGCGTGAGAGCAATTCCATATCCAATCAAAAGGCAATGTTGGAGGAGTTCGCCGCACGGCAGGGCTTTACAAACATTGTCCATTTCACGGACGATGGCATTAGTGGTACTTGCTTTGACCGTCCCGGATTTTTAGCAATGATGAAAGAAGTGGAAGCCGGGAATGTGGAGTATTTGTGCATCAAGGACATGAGCCGCATGGGTCGTGACTATCTGAAAGTCGGTCAGATTATGGAAATCCTGCGTCAGCGTGGCGTTCGCCTTATCGCCATCAATGACGGCGTGGACAGTGCCAGAGGGGACGATGATTTTACCCCTTTCCGCAACATTATGAACGAGTATTACGCCAGAGACACCAGCCGTAAAATCCGTTCCACTTTCCAGTCCAAAGGCAAGTCCGGCAAGCACCTCACAGGCACGGTCATTTACGGCTATCTCTGGAACGAAGCCAGAGACCAATGGTTGGTTGACCCCGAAGCCGCCGAGGTGGTCAAGCGCATCTTTGCCATGACGATTGACGGCTACGGTCCGTATCAGATCGCCAGCAAGCTGAAAGAAGAAAAAGTCCTCATTCCGTCCGCTTACCTTGCCCGGCACGGCGAGGGCGTGAACAAAAACAAGACTTTCAAAGATGTGTACGGCTGGGGTTCTTCCACCATCTGCAACATTCTTGAAAAGCGTGAATATCTGGGACACACCATCAACTTCAAGACCCGAAAGCACTTCAAGGACAAGAAAAGCCATTATGTCCCGGAGGACGAATGGACAATTTTCGAGAATACCCATGAAGCTATCATTGACCAGCAGACCTTTGACCTTGTGCAGAAAATCCGTGGGAATGTCAGACGCTACCCGGACGGCTGGGGCGAAGCAGCTCCCCTCACAGGCTTGCTTTATTGTGCCGATTGCGGCGGCAAGATGTATGTCCACCGTACCAACAACGGCAAGCGTATTTCTCAATATACCTGTTCCCAATACAGCAAAGTCCCAGTTGGAAAGCTCTGCACGACACAGCACCGTATCAATGAAGATGTGGTACTGTCCCTTGTTTCCGAAATGCTCAAAGCTATTGCCGAGTATGCGAAGCATGACAGAGCCGAGTTTGTCCGAGTGGTGCAGGAAGCGCAGTCCAGCCAGCAGACGGCAGAGGTCAAGAAACAGCGGACACGCCTTGCCACCGCAAAGCAGAGAGTTTCCGAGCTGGAAGTCCTGCTCTGCAAAATCTATGAGGACAACATTTTAGGAAAGCTGTCTGACAGCAGATATGCCACTCTGGACGCTCAATATGAAAAGGAGCAGACCGAGCTTACCGCTGAAATCTCTGTTCTGGAAAAGGCTATCAAGAGCTACGAGAAGCACGAAAAGGACGCTGACCGTTTTATCGCTCTGATTGACAAGTATGAGAACTTCGACAAGCTGACCATTGCCATGCTCAACGAGTTTATCGAGAAAATCCTTGTGCATGAGCGTGACCGTAAAGGCAGTATACAGACCACACAGGAGGTCGAGATTTACTTCAATTTTGTTGGGCGATTCGTTCCCCCGGCGTTTGGAGAAGTGGAGCTTACCCCGGAGGAATTAGAGGAAATCCGCAAGCGTGAGGAACGCAAGGACAGGCTCCACCAGAACTACTTGAAGCGGAAAGCCAATGGTAAACAGAAAGAGTATGAGGAGCGCACGAAAGCCAAGAAAAAAGCGGAGATTGAAGCCAGAAAACAGGCAATCCGCACCGAGGATATTGCCAGAGGGGTATTTATCCCGGTGAGCAGTTTGCCGCAGCTGGGACCGAGAAAGGGAGCGTGATTTTATGAAAGAGTTGAAACCGAGAATCCATGAGAACGGTATGGACTATGTGTTGGTGGGCGACTACTATGTGCCGGACTTGAAGCTGCCGGAGGAACGCCGACCTATTGAGCATTGGGGACGCTTGCACCAGTCCTATCTGAAATTGCACCGTCCCATGCTTTACAACGAGCTAATTTTGTCCGGCAGGATCCACACCGTCGTTGCCGATCTGAACGAGCAGGCGGCAGACAGGCTGGACTTGATTATCCGGCAGATGATGAAAGCCGAGGGCGTGACCGAAGCCATGAAAGCGGAAAATCAGATGTTATGGGTGCAGTCAATGAACTCCATCCGCTGCCGGGCAGAGGAAATCATCAAGACGGAACTAATCTACTGTTGAGAGAGGTAAAGCTATGATTTTGGAAGCCATGTATAATGGGGAGTTTTATCCCTGCGAGACAGTTGTACCTACATCACCGGAATACCGAAAGGCAGTCATAGCCTGTGAAAAGCTCATGGAGCAGTTGTCCCAGCGGCTCAGCAAAGAGGACTATGAGCTGGTGCAGGAACTCCGGGCGCAGACAGCAATCGCCCAATGTGAAGAAAGTGAAAGTCACTTCAAGTATGGCTTTTCCGCTGGGCTGATGTTCAGCAGGAAGCCCATGAACAAGTGCAGCAGAAGAAAGAAAAATAGATGAAGAAAGCCGCCTGAGCAGAAAGAAACTGTTCGGGCGGTTTCAGCATTCGCCAGTAGATTTATTCACACTCTTGTGATAAAATTTACTACAATAAAGAGCGTGATAGCACTAATTTTATGGGGGGATGCTTAATGAATAGAATTTTGAAAAAATTTTTACAGCGGGGTGTCGATTTAAGTCCTGTGGGAGTTGAACTCCGTGAGGATAATACAAATTATTTTTGTACCCCAAAAGGGGCATCGGTTTTTGGATGGGCAGGGATAGATGGTATCCACTTCTGTTTCATTCGTGGATTTGGAGAGATGGTTTTCTCTGTCAGCCCCATGAATACTTCTCCTGATTATGTTCATCCAGTAGCTGAAAATTTTACCGACTTTCTGCGGCTTATACTGGCTTGTGGTGATGTGGCGGCAGTGGAACAAGCGTGGATGTGGAACGAAGCACAGTTTGAAGCCTTTCTCAATGAAAACCCTACAACCCAGGAACAACAGCAAACTTTATCGGAAATTTCAGAGAAGATGAATTTGTTGCCTATGGAACAACCGTGGACATATATCAAAAACCTGCAATCTTCCTTTGATTACAGTCAGATTAAATACACAGAAGATTATTACGATAATGATATGACTTCAGAGGCAGAATTGGTTGCCCCTGAATGGAAGGTCTACTTTGATGGAGATTTCTGGGGACATCGAGGTAAAGACCGTGCCGGAAAAGAGATCAAGCTGGATAAACAATTCGATTGGGCTGGATATCATTGGGTAATTCCGGCTGCTTATTCATGTAGCAAAGGACTTGTCGTTGATTTTTGTATGCGAGTTGATTCAGAAAGCATCCGTGACTTCATGAAAAAATGGAATCTGGACTGGGAAAATGACTCATGTGAAAATTTTACCCGTGAGCAACAGATGCAGATGGAATGGGAAAACCCACTTTGTTTTAACTTCAAACCTTGCTTGAAGTTAAACGAGAAAATATTACAGACAACCCATGGCTGCGCTGTGAGCTTTAATCCTTGTCTGCCAGATGGCGTTATCAATGAGTTGGAAGCAAAATGGGCAATCGACCATTATGGGCTGGATAGTACTTATGGCTGGGTCATATGCAGAGACGTATTTCCTTGGGGAACCAAGCATCACCCTGAAATCAATAAACTTTTTCTTACAATGGAGCAGCAACCAGGACAAGTTCCAGGCTCACATTTCAAAGTTCACGCACCCGGAGATTCATTTATGTTTTCCCATCCTGTTAGCGGAATAACCCATACACTGACCGTGCAGGAAATAGAACAGCAGACAGTTCCTCAAAATAGTTTTGGTTCTGATCGCTGGATTTATCCGACACATTATATTGCCATGAGTTATACACTTACCCCTGAACCGATGGAGAACATTTCGGTTTTTGACTGTGATGAAGGCGATAGACCGATAGAAGTTACACCAGACGATCATTCGTTCCGTCCAGTTGGCAGTAGTTCCTGTTTTGTTGTTGGTGTTATTGGTGGTGCAGATGGTCCGACAGCAGTTATATATGGAACAAATTCACAAGAAAAACTTCATGCTGCTTGTTCTGCTCTGCACTTTGAACCGGTTGGTGATGATGTCGAGTGGCGTATCGTGTTCAATGTTACGCAGTTTGACAAAGAAACATTCCCAATTATCTAAAAATACCCTTAGAACTCTAAGGGCGCACTTCTATACTCTCTGTCGAGAGTAGTGCGTCCTGCGGAGCTTCATTCTCCGTCAGCAGAAGAAAACTGCATGACCGAGAATGTTGCGTCACTTCGTTCCGTCAAGGTGGCTACACCCCCTTGCGCCGCTAAAGCGGCTATCCCCTGTGGACTTGCCGTCCGCAAACGGTTTTGACAAACCGTTTGCCGCCAGCAAGTTTGAAGATTAGACATAAACAAATCCTCCGCATGGTCTAAGCCATACGGAGGATTAACTGTTTTACGGACACCCGTCTATATGTGACGGGACTTTTTTATGCACATTCAATGACAACGATACTAAGAAAGCTACGCAAGGAACAGCAGACCGCTACTCGATGTACGCATGCAAACGATTGCCGCACCGCCG
>OIBE01000489.1_pt1 | contig 10725 bp, 8 predicted proteins | sample 1580961 | NCBI WGS metagenome assembly OIBE01 (sample SAMEA3882550, study PRJEB24775) | human gut metagenome | biome: human-associated habitat; feature: intestine environment; material: feces | place: Netherlands | collected 2009/2010
CCGCCGATGCCGGCCTGCGGAACGCCACGGGAGCCATAACCGTACTCCGGCGGAATGGACACCACCAGGCGGGAACCGACGTTGTGTCCCGGAACGGTCTGATCCCAGCCCTTGATGACCTGTCCCACACCGATGCCGAACGTGGCCGGCTGGTGACGGTCGAAGCTGGAGTCGAACGGGGTGTCCTTGCCCCAGACCACACCATGGTAGTTGACGGTGACGGTGTCTCCACGGCGGACCATCGGGCCATTGCCTTCAAAGAGCTCCACGACCTTCAGGCCGGCGGGAGCGATCTCAGTCGGGAATTCGATGGTCGGCCGATCGCCGAATTCGGCATTGACAACAGGCATTTCAGATGCCATGGTGAACCTCCTTGAAAAAACACAGTGTCACCAAGATTAGCACCATCCATCGCTAGCATTCAACAACATTGACCGCAAGACCGCCTTTCGACGTCTCCTTGTACTTGGCCATCATGTCCTCGCCGGTGTCCTTCATGGTTTTGATGGCTTGGTCAAGACTCACGATATGCGTGCCGTCGCCCAGCATGGCCATACGGACCGCGTTGATGGCGGTATTGGCCGCCATGGCGTTGCGTTCGATGCAGGGAATCTGCACCAGACCACCGACCGGATCGCAGGTCAGTCCCAGATTGTGCTCGATACCGATTTCCGCGGCATTCTCCACTTGGTGAGGCGTGCCGCCCATCACGGCGCACAGCCCCGCCGCGGCCATGGAACAGGCTGTGCCGACCTCGCCTTGACATCCGACTTCAGCACCGGAAATGGACGCGTTGCGTTTGAACAAGTATCCAATCGCCCCTGCGGTCAGCAGGAACGTCACCACACCATCCTCATCCGCATGATCCACGAAATGCCAATAATAGTGGAGCACCGCCGGAATGACGCCAGCCGCACCGTTGGTAGGCGCGGTGACGATGCGTCCGCCTGCCGCGTTCTCCTCGGAAACCGCCAATGCGAACAGGTCGACCCATGCGGCGTCCGATGATTCGAGTACAACGTCGGAGCGCCTGCCGTCCCGTTTGAGCACGTCGCTGTTGGACGCGAGCCTTGCATACATTTTTGGCGCCCTGCGGGGCACGTCAAGGCCGCCAGGCAGAACGGTTTGGCTGGTATTGCAACCGTGCTGCACGCAGCGGCGCATCACATGCCATACAGTGTCCAAATCGCTGCGCACCTGCACGGCGGACCGCATGGCCGTCTCATTGGCCCACACCACATCGGCCACACTCATGTGATGTTCATCGCACAGCGAGATCAGTTCGTCGCATGTGGTGAACGGATAGGGCATGTCCATATCGATATCGGTTGAGGAATCGTCGGTCTGATCGGCGAAGGCCGTTCCCGCAGGGGGTTTCTCATGGATGCCGATCATCAGGTCGTCGGCGTCGCCTTGTCTGACGAATCCACCGCCAATGGAATACCAGACCTGTTCGTCGATGAGATTGTTCTGCCGGTCGAAGGCTTGGAATCGCATGCCGTTGGGATGGGCCGCCATGCGGTGCCATACATCCATCACCACATCGCGTCCGTAATCGAAATCGATGCGATGCGTGCCGTTGAGCATCAGCTCGCCGCCTGCCTCGCATTCCATACGGATATTGCTCATGTGATCGGTATCGACGGTTTTCGGTACGTTGCCTTCCAAGCCCGCCACCGTGGCGCGATCGGTACCGTGCCCAAGACCGGTCAGGGCGAGCGAACCATACAGTACCGTTCGCACGCGGCCGACCCGGTTCAGTATGCCGTCACGTTCAAGGGAGGCAGCGAATCTGCTGGCCGCGACCATCGGTCCTACGGTGTGCGACGAGCTGGGGCCGACGCCGATGGTGAACATCTCCAGAATGCTGAACATGTATATTGCGCTCTCTTTTCCGCGTCTTCGCCGTCACGCCGCGTAAAGCACGCTGAACATGCGAATCATGATGAGTAGGCCGATGATGGCAATGACGATTTCCGCGATAAGCAGAATTATCGCAACGGTTTTGCGATTGCCGAGTTTGACGTCGAGCAGTTTTGCGAAAAGGAAAGCGACGAAGCCCAAGGCTGCTCCGTTCAGCGCGATCGCGCCGACCTGGCCGTTGGTAAGAACGCTTTCCCCGACTTTGGCGAGTATCGAATTGATGGTGGCGGTGAACACCAGCAGGCTCCATACGCCGTATCCAATCAATCCTACCGCCGCATAGCCGAACGGGCGGAATCGTTCCTTGAGTTTGAAAGTGAACGATTCGGCGCACCACAACAATGCGAAGCCCACAACGAAGGTGAACGCCACGGCAAGGAATGCGGCTTCCAATGCCCACGGAACGAGTGCCAACGAATGGTCCATCAAGGTAAAGTACAGCGGAGAACATGCGATTTCGCCGATAGCGAGCACGCCGGCAACGATAATCGCCTGCGCAAGCATCAGGGGGATTTCAGTGGCGGGCTGTTCGATTACAGGCTTGATGTCTTTCGAAGTCATGCGTCATCCGTTTCAGTCGGTGTCATACGGTTTGTAATGTCCGACAGTGTACCTACGGAATGTTTCGGGAACGATATGCCACATTTTGCCTACACATTGCCCACATTTTTCCATAACCCACCGTGGAAAAGGGTTGAATCGCAGTGAATCGCGATGATGCCAAAACCGTTGGAGAATAAAGGAAAACCGCCATCTCTGGCGGTTTCCAAAAGTGCCTCCAGCGGGACTCGAACCCGCAATCCGAAGAGGTCGATTTTAAGTCGACTGCGTATACCGATTTCGCCATGGAGGCTTTGCGCCGGCCAGAAGAAAAAGCCGACGCCAAGCTATTATGCCACGTCAGCGCGCAGCAAGCAATCTCTTGCCGTAATCCAGCACGATGCCGTCCAACAGACCATGCTCGCTGGCCATGAAGGAGTCGATGCGCTGGCCATGATCCTCATATGCGGCTTCAGACACCTTGGCAAGCACACGGTTCCACACCAATGCGCCGCCGCCGACCACATCGACGCGTCCGGGATGAATGGTCTTGTAGGTCAGACGCTCCTCACGAGGCATGTGCAGGAACCGGTTGTCAACGGCATAGGCATCTTCCAGCGTGCAGCGTGCGCCGTCCACGGCGGTGTGGTCGTATTCCGTCAATCCCATAGCCAATGCGGTCATGGTGGTGACCGTTCCGGACACGCCGATGATGGTGTGGGTCTTGCCGGCGGGAACGGTCTTGAACGCCTCGTCGATATGCGCGTCGATATCCGCGACCGCCTCGGCGATCTGCCCCTCGGTCGGCGGGTCGTTTTTCAGATGACGCTCCGTCATACGGACAGACCCGATATTCATGGAGAACGCGGCCTGCACCTGCGTGCTCGGATGGGTGACGCCGTCGCCTCCCAGCACCAGTTCGGTGGAACCTCCGCCCAAATCGACCACCAGATAGGGGGCCTCGACCTCGCGATGGACGATGCTGGTGGCACCGAGGAAGCTTAAATCCGCTTCCTCCGTGCCTGGAATGACTTCGGGACGCACGCCCAAGATCTTCTCGATGTTGTCTTCGAATTCCTCACGGTTCTCGGCATCACGGGTGGCCGATGTGGCCACGAAGCGGATGCCGTCCACGGGATGTTCGGCAAGCACGCCGGCGAATTCTCGGGCGGCCTCATAGGCGCGCGCCAACGCCTCGTCGGCGAAGCGATGGGTTTTGTCCACGTCCTGACCGAGACGAATCACCCGCAGGATGCGCGGAACGATGTCTTCCACACCGTCCTCGCTCACACGCGAGACTTTCAGACGAATCGAATTCGTGCCGCAATCAATACCGGCAACGGTTACCGACTTCATTACTCCCACCTTTTACTCTTCGTTTTCCACTGCGCAACGGCATACGGCCGGATCGAACTCATGTTTGATGGCGGACAGGGCCATATCACCGATGGGGTTGGCGCCCTCACCCATCACCAGCGTCTGGGCCAACAACGCATGCAGGCATTTGACACGCACCGGCATGCCGCCGGCACTGGTGCCTTCGATGTGTTCCTCGCTGTCTTCCAAGGCCAAAGCGATTTCATGGCGGAACGCGAGGTACAGTTCGTGGGCACGTTCGTATCCGGCACGCAGATCCTCGTTTTCGGCCAGCATATCGTTGTATTCCTTCATCTTGCCTTCGGCTTCGATGTGGGAGATGGCCTTCACCGCTTCGGGCCCGGCTGGAAGCAACGGCCGGGTGACCACAGCCAAAGGCCGGCCGCATACGCAACGGGCTCCGACGGCGACCATGCCGCGCGGGTAACGTCCAAGCTGACGCTCCACCACGGCGATATCATGTTCGGTGGCGGGTTGGGCAAGCACTTTGTCCGCCAAACCCTTGGCCTGTTCGATAATCGTCATGTCCATGTCACTCCTGTCCGTCTTCCGACGGCTGCTGACCGTCCTGTTGCGATTGGCCAGTCTGTTGTTGACTGTCCTGTTTGTCTTCTTCGCCGGCATGCTGCGACTGTTTCGTCGAGTCGGCCTTCACGGGATCCGACCGATCCGCCTGCTTGAAGGAATATGCAAGTTCCTTATACCACGGCAGGGCGGTTTTCGGTGATTCGTCGTATGTCGTCCCTTTTTTCGGCTCGCTCTTGCCGGTCACCGCTTCGGGATGCTCGACACGAATCGCCTGTTCGCCGGGGAAGACGAATCCCAAACGATCCCTGGCCTGGGCGGTGACATATGCCTTGTCATCCCATCTTGCGATATCGTTCTCCAGCTCGCGTTTCTGCGCGACCAACGCCGCTTCCTGTTTTTTCAGTCCGTTAAGCTCTGCCAGATTCAACGCATAGGTATGGAATGTCGATGCCAACTGGATGGTTCCCAAAGCCACGATGAACAATGCCACGAAGAACGCGACCGGGCCGGCGCCGCCGCGTTGTGATGGTTTTTTTCGTGCCTTCGAACTCATAGCAACGAAAATACCCGTCGCGTTCGACTTGGAACACGACGGGTATTTCTATGTCAACGCATTCATGATGCGCTGGCTACGCTCACTCGGCGATGTACTTCTTGCAGGCCTTGAAAGCGCTGTAGCCGGCGTACTGAGCGGTGGAGCCGAGCTCCTCCTCGATCTCGAGCAGGCGGTTGTACTTGGCGATACGCTCGCCACGAGCCGGAGCACCGGTCTTGATCTGGCCGGTGTTCTTTGCCACAGCCAGGTCGGAGATGGTGGTGTCCGGGGTCTCGCCGGAACGGTGGGAAACCATGGAGGTGAAGCCGTTCTTGGTGGCCAGCTCGATGGCGTCGAGGGTCTCGGTGACGGTGCCGATCTGGTTGAGCTTGACCAGCAGGGAGTTGGCGGCGCCGAGCTTGATGCCCTTGGCCAGACGTGCCGGGTTGGTGACCAGCAGGTCGTCGCCGACGAACTGCAGACGATCGCCGAGCTTGGCGGTGATGGCAGCCCAGTCTTCCCAGCCTTCTTCCTGGAACGGATCCTCGATGGAGACGATCGGGTACTCGTTGATGAGGTTCTCGTAGAAGTCGAGCATGTAGCCGGCTTCACGATCGTCGCCTTCGAAGTGGTACTTGCCGGTCTCCTTGTTGTAGAACTCGGAGGAAGCCACGTCGAGGGAGATGCCGATCTGCTTGCCCGGCTCGTAGCCGGCGGCGGAGATGGCGTCCATGATGTAGTTCAGGGAGTCCTTGTTGGACTTCATCTTCGGAGCGAAGCCACCCTCGTCGCCGAGGCCAGTGGCCAGGCCTTCCTTCTTCAGGACGTTCTTCAGGGTGTGGTAGACCTCAACGCCTGCACGCAGAGCCTCGCTGTAGGTGTCGAAGCCGTACGGGGAGATCATGTACTCCTGAATGTCGGTGGCGAAGTCAGCGTGAGCGCCACCGTTCATGATGTTCATGTTCGGGACCGGCAGGATGTGGCCGTTGGTGCCGCCGATGTAGCGGTACAGCGGCTGATCCGCGGACTCGGCGGAAGCGTACAGAGCGGCCAGGGACACGCCGAGGATGGCGTTGGCGCCCAGACGGCCCTTGTTCGGGGTGCCGTCGAGCTCGATCATGGTCTCATCGAGAGCGCGCTGATCGGAAGCGTCCATGCCGATGACCTTCGGAGCGATCTCCTCGTTCACGGCCTTGACGGCGTTGAGCACACCCTTGCCCTGGTAAACGGACTTGTCGCCATCGCGACGCTCCCAAGCCTCGGCTTCGCCGGTGGAAGCACCGGACGGAACGAGGCCCAGGCCCTGAGCACCGTCATCGGTGTCAAGAACGACCTCGACGGTCGGGTTGCCGCGGGAATCGAGAATCTGACGCGCGTAAACGCTTTCAATTACTGCCACAACTACTCCTTATAAACGTTAGGTTGTGATGACATTGCCTAGAATAGTGCGTTTTGTGGACGTATGGCAAACTTATCCGACACGATTTGTGTGAACGCTCACACAAATCGTGTCGGATGCGTCTGGAACTTCACCTGCTATTTCTTTGGCGTTGGCTTCCAGTCAAGGTCATCCAGCAATTGGTTCGTCCAACCAACGATTTCATCAGAGCTCATTGGACCAGATCCCAGCGAACCTTCGAACGGCGCGGGAATCAGGTATGTTTTAGTCATCGGACGGTATTGAATGCCCTTGTAGATTCTGGCCATGCGCATTTGCACGGATTCTCGTGGCTCGAATTTGGCGACACGAACGTTACGGCCTTGCCCGATGATTTCGGTAATGCCCAACTTCCTTGCCTTGAACCGAAGTCTCGCCACATCGAACAGCGCCTCGAAATCGACCGGAGGCTTGCCGTAACGATCCGTAAGCTCATCACGCAACTCGTCAAGATCGGCTTCCGTACGAGCACCCGCCAACTTGCGGTAGGCTTCCAATCGCAATTTGTCGGAATCGATGTAGCTGACGGGAATGGACGCTTCGATCGGCAGATCGATGGTGACAGCAACCGATTCCGTACGTTCCGGTTCCTTGTACTGCTCGACGGCCTCGGACACCATGCGCACATACAGATCAAAACCAACACCCTCGATATGTCCGCTCTGCTCGTCGCCCAGCAGATTGCCGGTGCCACGTAGCTCAAGATCCTTCATCGCCACGTCAAAACCTGAACCGAGCGCAGTGTTCTGCGCGATGGTGGCCAGTCGGTCATGCGACTGCTGGGTCATCGGCTTGGTTGGATCATATAGGAAGTACGCGTAGGCACGCTCACGGCCTCGCCCGACACGACCACGCAACTGATGAAGCTGGCTTAGGCCGAAACGGTCGGCATGATCGACGATCAACGTATTCGCATTGGAAATATCAAGACCGGTTTCGATGATGGTGGTGCATACGAGCACATCAATGTCGCGATGCCAGAAGTCTCGGATCACACCGTCAAGCTGCTTCTCCCCCATCTTGCCATGGGCGATGCCGACATGCGATTCCGGCACCAGCTCGTGAATCTTCGCGGCAACCGAAGCGATGTCTTGCACTCGGTTGTGCACGTAGAACACCTGGCCACCGCGCAACAGCTCACGTCTGACCGCAGCAGTGACCTGAGCATCCTCATACGCGCCAACGTAGGTAAGCACCGGCAAGCGGTCTTCAGGAGGCGTGGCCAACGTGGACATTTCACGAATGCCTGTAACGGCCATCTCCAGCGTTCGCGGAATCGGTGTTGCCGACAGACTCAGCACATCCACATTGGTACGCAGCGCCTTCAACGTCTCTTTGTGTTCGACGCCGAAACGCTGCTCCTCATCGATGATGACCAGTCCCAGATCCTTGAATTTGACCTTCGGCCCGAGCAGTTTGTGCGTACCGATCACCACATCGACGGAACCGTCTTCAAGTCCCTCGATGGTGTCGTTGATCTCCTTGGTGGTTTGGAAACGGCTCATCGCCCTTACTTCCACCGGAAAACCTTCAAAACGTTCGGTGAACGTCTCGAAATGCTGTTGCACCAGCAATGTGGTCGGTACCAGCACAGCCACCTGTTTGGAATCCTGCACCGCCTTGAATGCGGCACGTACGGCGATTTCGGTTTTGCCGAATCCCACGTCGCCGCAAATCAGGCGATCCATCGGCACGGGCTTTTCCATATCGGATTTGACTTCGTCGATGGTAGTCAGCTGGTCGGCGGTTTCTTGGTACGGGAAAGCGTCTTCCAGTTCTTTCTGCCATGGGGTGTCTTTGCTGAAGGCATACCCCTGCATGCGTTGACGTGCCGAATACAGTTTGACCAGATCTTCGGCGATTTCGTGCACATGCTTACGTGCTTTCGCCTTGGTGGCAGCCCAGTCGGATCCGCCCAGTTTGTTGAGTTTTGGAGCGTCGGCACCGATGTATTTGCTGACTTGGTCAAGCTGGTCGGTGGGGATGAACAGTTTGTCGGCAGGTGCGCCGCGCTTGCTGGATGCGTATTCGATGACCAGATACTCGCGTGTGGTCTGGTTGGCGCCCGCTCCGATGGTACGCTGGCGCATTTCGAGGAACCTGCCGATGCCATGCTGCTCATGCACCACGTAATCGCCGGCTTTGAGCTCCATAAGGTCGATGGCCTTACGGCGACGTTTCGGTGTTTTTGCCTGTCCCGCGGCCGATGTACGTCCGGTCAGGTCGCGTTCGGTAAGCAACGCGACTTTCGCGGCATTATCGACGAATCCGTCGATGGCACGCGATCTGATGCAGTCGAAGTTGGCGATTCCCGTTTCGTTGATGGCACGTTTGAGTCGGACAAGAGTACCTTGCGCTCCTGCAGTGACGGTGACGGCATAGCCGGCATCAAGAAGACCTTCGATACCGGAAGCTGTCTTGGCCTCATCTCCGCGATATTCTCCAGGATTGGTGGCGTCGAGCTGAACGCGGCCTTCCCTACTGGAGTCCACACCGAAACTCGTAAGCTTCCATACGTCGTGCCTTGAGAAAACCAGCGATGAAATCGTTTCTTCAAAATCGTAGAAATTCGCCTGATCGAACGTGATCGGAGCACCGGCACCGTGACCGGATGCTGCGACATGCCAGCTGGCAGCAAGAAACTCATTGGCGGTTTTTGCGAGATCGTCAGCCGCGCGACGCAATTTTTCCGGATCGGACAGCATCACCAACGCACGCTTGGGAAGCATGCCCTGCACCGGTTCCATATCATCGACCAATGCGGGAAGCAACGATTCCATGCCTTCGACAGGAATGGCGTTGGCAATGGATTCAAGCATGTCTTCGGCGTTTGGAATGGAGCCGATCAGGGATTTCGCACGCACGCGCACCTTTTCGGTCAGCTGCAGCTCACGGCATGGCGTGGCCCAGACCATCGGAATGTCACTGCCATACGTACGCTGGTCGGATGCATGGAATTCCTTGATGGTATCGATTTCGTCACCGAAGAATTCGATACGAACCGGATGCGGCAATGTTGGAGGAAACACGTCGATAATGCCGCCTCGCACTGCGAATTCACCACGATCCATCACCAAGTCAACTCGAGTATACGCATTCTCCACCAGTCGATGCGACGCCTCATCGAGCGCCAACTCCTCACCTTGGGAGAACACCAGCGGCTCCACATCCCCCAAGCCCGCAACCACAGGCTGAATCAGGGAACGCACCGGCATGACGAGAATCCTGATGGGGCCAAACAGCTTGCTTCCCTCTTGAGGGTGCATCAGTCTGCGGAACACCGCCATACGGCTCGCCACGGTATCGGCGCGAGGCGAAAGACGTTCGTGCGGCAAGGTTTCCCACGCTTCAAGCTGTGCCACATCGTTTGGATCGCCGGAATACCACGAACGAATCGCCTCAACCATTTCCTCGGCCTCACGCCCGGAAGCCACCACAAGCACAACCGGTCGTGTTCCCGCTGCCCCGGCAGCGAGCGCCGGACGCAATCCTTCGGGAACGCCAACGGTGATGCTGGGGTCTATGTCGGATTCCGGCACTTCGATCTCGTCGGAAATCAGCGCACGAAAATCCTCATCGGTTTCGAGTACGTCGAGAATGCCAGCCAGCGAACCTGACGTCGGCAGTTGCACCGGTTCAGCGGCCATTGAACTGCTCCTGAGCCTTGGCGAGGCCGTTGAAGATGATGGTTTCCGCCGCGTCGGCACCGTCGGCAAGGAATTCCGGAAGCTGCTTGCGCTGATCCGGACCGAATCCGCCCAGCACCCAATTCACCGTGTTGTCGTGGGCGTGGGCACCGCGTTGCGCATGACCGACTCCCATGCGCACTCGGGCATACTTTGGCGTTCCCAAGGCACGATCAATTGATTTGATGCCGTTATGGCCGCCTGCGGAGCCACCTGCCTTGACTTTGATACGTCCGAAATCAAGATCCATGTCGTCGTGAATCACCACAATATGGTCTGGTTCAATCTGATAGTAGGCACTGATGGAAGCCAACGCATTGCCTGACTCGTTCATGTAGGTGAGCGGCTTTGCCAGGAAGAATTTGACGTTACGGCCAGACAGGTTCATCACGCCTTTGCCGAGCATGGCAAGCCCTTTATGGTCGGAAAAGTTGACCGACCAACGTTCGGCCAACAGATCGGCCGCCATAAATCCCATATTGTGACGGGTGCCTTCGTATTTGGATCCCGGATTGCCAAGTCCTGCGATCAACCAGAAATCAGATGCCATTGAAATCGTTCCATTCATTCATACATACGTTTGTGCGCGTTCATATTGCGTCACATTGTCTCGTCTTGATAACCGCAAAGATTGTACTTACAGGTCGAGATACCAGTAACTCATGTCACGCATGGTGCCGGTGGAATCGGTGGCGGCG
>OIBE01000503.1_pt1 | contig 10470 bp, 10 predicted proteins | sample 1580961 | NCBI WGS metagenome assembly OIBE01 (sample SAMEA3882550, study PRJEB24775) | human gut metagenome | biome: human-associated habitat; feature: intestine environment; material: feces | place: Netherlands | collected 2009/2010
CATTTGTTTCAATAACTTTTTTATACCAATAGAATGAATCTTTTTTAATTCTTTGATACGTTCCATTTCCTAAATTATCTCGATCTACATAAATAAAACCATATCTTTTCTTAACTTCGCCTGTACCATTAGAAACTAAATCGATACATCCCCAAGTTGTATAACCTAATAAATTAACACCATCTTTTTCTACAGCATCTTTCATTGCTTGAATATGTTGTCTTAAATAATCTATTCTATAATCATCATGAATTGATCCATTTTCTAAAACATCGTTGGCCCCTAAACCATTTTCTACAACAAATAATGGTTTTTGATAACGATCATAGAGTTCATTAAGAGTACTTCTAAATCCTAAAGGATCAATAGCCCAACCCCAATCACTTTCTTTTAAATAAGGATTTTTAGCAGAAGAAAAAATATTACTTTCTGATTGTTTTCCTTTAGATAAATCACTACTACTTACTCTTGATGAATAATATGAGAAACTTACAAAATCCACGGTATTTTCTTTTAATAGTTCTTTATCTCCTTTTACAAAAGGAATAGATGCATTTCTTTCTTCAAGCCATTTTAATGCATAATTATGATAATAACCTCTTGCTTGAACATCTGCAAACATATAGACTTCTCGATTGTCACAAATTGCTTTCCAATAATCTTCTGGTTTACATGTTTCAGGATAATAAGAACCAGCAGCTAGCATACAACCAATTTGATTATTTGAATCTATTTCATGAGCAAGTTTTGTGGCCATGGCACTTGCTAGAAGTTGATGATGAACAGCTGTAATCATAGCTTGTGTTTCATTTTCACCTTCTTCAAAACAAAGACCAGCAGCGACAAAAGGAAAATGTAAAATCATATTGATTTCATTAAAAGTCAACCAATATTTAACTAATCCTTTGTATCTAATAAATAAAGTTTTACAAAGCTTGTAGAAATAATTAATCATTTCTCTACTTCGCCAACCACCGATTTTTTTAATTAAATATATTGGACAATCAAAATGATTAATAGTAACAAGAGGTTCAATACCATATTTATGGCATTCTTTAAAAATATCTTCATAATATTTTAATCCTACTTCATTTGGTTTTTCTTCATTACCATTTGGGAAAATACGTGTCCAAGCAATAGATAAACGAAAAGTTTTAAATCCCATTTCACCAAATAAAGCAATATCTTCTTTATAATGATGATAAAAATCAACAGCAGTTAAAGCTGGATAAAAATGTTGATCATCAAAATCATACATTTTCATTTTACCAGTACCAACTAAATAACGATCTTCACCTAAAGGCATAAGATCTACATTAGCAACACCTCTGTTTCCTTCATTTGCTCCACCTTCACATTGATTGGCAGCTGTCGCACCACCCCATAAAAAATCTTTTCTAAATCCCATTTGTTGTTTCTCCTTTACTTTTAATTACAAAGGTATTATAGAAAATATATAGAAATTAAATAAAAAAGTTTCCAAAATGGAAACTTAATACATCAAGATAAAATCAAGAATATGTCTTAATAAATAATCATTATATTTATCATTTAATGTTGGAATATATAAATAGTTCTTTGAAAAGTTTATATTATCTTTACAACTAATCAGCCATGTATTAACTGAACACTTTAAAATATGATGCACCACTCTTTTATCAAAGTAAAACGTATTTCCATTGATACTAATGAGTAAAAGAAGATCACCATCTTGAAAATTATATTCTTTTTCAAAATCAACATCACAGATAATAGTTTCTTTTTGTTTTGCGGAAAGTTCATTTTGAATATAGGTACAAAGAGTTCTTGCATGACCATGACCATAAACAAAGATACGTTTACTTTTCTTTATATCATTTACTAATTTTAATAAATTGATTTCATCAATTTGATTCATTGTGTAATGTAATTCATCAATGATGTGATTTGTAAAAGATGAAAATTGTTTTTCTATACTATTCTGTAATGAAAATAAGGTTTTATTGGTTCTTTCCATACTAGAAATGTTATCTAAACAAGCATCTTTAAAATCTTTCATAGTTTCATAACCTAAAGATTTTACATATTTAGAAATTTGACTTTTCGATGTATGACAGGAAAGAGCAATTGCATCAATAGACATAGTTGGAATATCATTTAAGTTATTTTTAACAAATGAACTAATAATATATTTAGGAGAAAATTCATCGTTAGAATTTAAAATAATATTTAACTTATCAATAAGCATCCTTATTTCCTCCCCTCAATATCATTTTATCATATTATTTCTATTTACCAATATTTTCAATAGTTGTTTGAATTGTCTTTTCACCTAATTTCCATTTAGCAGGACAAACATTATCCCCGTGTTCATATACAAATTGACAGGCATGTAAACGTCTTAAAAGTTCATCAGCATTTCTACCAACATTTCCAGCATTGACTTCATAGACAACGATTTTACCTTCAGGATCAATAATAAAACTTCCTCTTTGAGCTAAACCATCATTTTCATCAAAGACATCAAAATCATAGGTAAGTGAATGTGTAGGATCGCCAATCATTGGATATTCTATTTTAGAAATGTTTTCAGAAATATCATGCCATGTCTTATGAGCAAAATGGGTATCTGTAGAAATGGCATAAATTTCACAGTTCACTTTCTTAAATTCTTGATATTTTTCTTGTAGATCTTCTAATTCAGTAGGACAGACAAAAGTAAAGTCAGCAGGATAAAAGAAAAATAAAGTCCATTTTCCTAGTAAATCCTTCTTTGTGATTTTCTTAAATTGTTTTTGATGATAAGCATAAGCTTCAAAATCATCTACTTCTTTATAAAGTAAAGACACAAAATCACCTCCATCTAAAGTATGTGAATAAAAACTTAAGATTATCATCACATAATTCACAATAATTCTTTACATGTTTGACACAAAAAAGTTGCATAGAGTTCACAAAAGCTGGGTATATTAAACATGTAAAAGATAAAACAATCTTTTACAATATGAATAGTTTTTCATATTCCCTTCCCAATTATATATCAAAGAGAGCCGAGAGGCTTTTTTTGTGTTTATAAACTTGATAAAATGAGATAGGGTGATGAAAATGTATAGTGATTATCATGTACATACAAATTATAGTGATGATAGTACGTATTTAATGGAAGATGTTATTAAAGATGCAATAACAAAAGGAATGGACGAAATTTGTTTTACAGATCATGTGGATTATGGAATCAAAAAAGATTGGGATGAAGGTCCGATAGAGTACCTTTACGGACAACCGCAAGTAAATGTAGATTATCCAAAGTATTTTAAAGAAATTGAAAGTTTAAGAAAAAAATATCCTAAAATTACAATTAGACAAGGTATGGAATTTGGTGTGCAAGTTCATACAATACCACGTTATCAAAAACTTTATGAACAATATGATTTTGATTTTATCATTTTATCTATACATCAAGTCAATAATCAAGAATTTTGGACACAAGATTATCAAAAAGAAAAATCACAACAAGAATATATAGAAGGTTATTATCAAGAAATGTTGAATGTGGTTAAAAAGTATAAAAATTATAGTGTGTTAGGTCATTTGGATTTGATGACACGTTATGATGAAATTGGCAATTATCCTTTTGAAAAAGTAAAATCAATAATTACAGAAATATTAAAAACTGTGATTCAAGATGGTAAAGGTATTGAAATTAATACTTCAAGTCATCGTTATGGTTTAAAGGATTCAACACCTTCGAGAGATATTTTAAAGCTTTATAAAGAATTAGGTGGAAAGATTATTACGATTGGTAGTGATAGTCATAAGCCAGAACATTTAGGAGCTTATATTGATGAAGAAAAAGAATTATTAAAAGAAATAGGTTTTGATTCTTTTTGTACATTTGAAAAAATGAAACCAATCTTTCATCAACTATAAAAACATTTTGCGAAATAAAAAAACATGTAAATACTTGCGATATAAGAAAGAGTCGTCTATAATGTGAAAGGTTTGGATATTTTTGAAAATTGAAGGAGAAAAAAGTGAAAGAAAATTATGATGTAATCGTTGTTGGTGCAGGTCCAGCAGGAATTATGACATGTTACGAATTATATTTAAAAAATCCTGAATTAGAAGTATTACTTATAGATAAAGGACATGACGTTATGAATAGACATTGTCCTATTAAAGATAAAAAGATCAAACAATGTCCAGTTCATAAAGATCGTGAACCTGGATGTATCCCAGCGTGTTCTATTACTGATGGTTTTGGTGGAGCGGGTGCTTACTCTGATGGTAAATTTAATATTACAAGTGAATTCGGTGGTTGGTTAACTGATTACTTAGGTAATGATGAAGTAGAAGATGTCATTCATTATGTAGATAACCTTTATTTAAAACATGGAGCTACTAAAGAAATTACAGATCCTACTACAGATAAAGTTAAAGAAATTGAACACCGTGGATATGCTGTTGGGTTAAAACTTTTAAGAGCAAAAGTAAGACATTTAGGTACAGAAGAAAACTTAAGAATTATGACAGAAATGTCTAATGAATTAAAACAACATATGGATTTACAATTTAAAACAGCTGTTCAAGATATTATTGTAGAAGATCATCATGCAACGGGAATTGTTTTAGAAAATGGACAAACGATTCACGCTAAAAAAGTTGTTTTAGCGCCAGGTAGAGATGGTTCAGCATGGCTTACAAAAGTTTTATCAAATCAAGGATTAAAACTTTATAATAATCAAGTAGACATTGGTGTTCGTGTAGAAACAAGCAATATTGTTATGGAAGAAATTAATAAGAACTTATATGAAGGTAAATTTGTTTACAATACTTCAGTAGGAACAAAAGTAAGAACTTTCTGTTCAAATCCTAGTGGTCATGTTGTTATTGAAAACCATAGTGGAACAATGCTTGCTAATGGTCATGCTTATCATGATCCAAAACTTGGAAGTAAAAATACAAACTTTGCTTTACTTGTATCTCATACATTTAGTGAACCATTCAATGAACCAAATGAATTTGCCCATGAAATATCAAGATTAGCGAATAAATTATCAAATGGTTCAGTTATTGTTCAAAGATATGGAGATATCAAACGTGGAAGAAGAACAACATATAAGAGATTAAAAGAAGGATATACAGATCCTACTTTACCAGAAGCAGTACCTGGAGACTTAGGGCTTGTGTTACCATACAATACAATGAAATCAATTATTGAAATGATTGAAGCGTTAGATAATGTAACACCAGGAATTGCGAATGAACATACTTTATTATATGGTGTAGAAGCAAAATTCTATTCAGCAAGACCAAAAGTAAGAGATGGTTTTGAATCTGAAATTGATGATTTATATGTTGCTGGGGATGGAGCAGGACTTACAAGAGGGCTTGCCCAAGCGGGTGCAAATGGTATTTTAGTCGCACGACATATTGTTGAAAATATTAAATAATAAAAAGAAAAAACATGTTTCAAAAATGGAAACATGTTTTTTTATCTTAATAAATTATTTTAATCGAAGAGATGAAAGTATATTATTTTTTTGAGGACAAAAAAGAATAGAGAAGAGATTCAAAAATAATGAGAACTTGTCCAAAGAAAGCGTTTGGAACAAGGTTATCATGGTAAAAAGGATTATAGTGACCGATGATAATAGGTAAAGTGGCATATTGACTTATTTTTGATTTTTCATTACCAGTAAAAGTAATGATATCAATATGATTATTTTTAGCTGTTTTAACAACTTCTTCAAGCCTTGTTGTAATTCCTGAATTGGAGATGACAATGAGAAAGGTTGAGTCTTGAAAACTAACATCCAACATTTCCATATGAACAACACTCATGGCACAAAAGCCATTAAGAGTTAATCTTTGTGAAATGTAATCAGCAATTGGAGCTGAAAATCCCATACCAAAAACAACGATTTTACTATTTTTATGTTTATTTAATAATTGAATAAAATGAGGTAAATAGTTTTCGTATTTTTGAGCAGGAGCATTATTATGAGTATTACTAGATAGATGATAAATCATGTCACTATAACCACTAAATTCTAATTTATTACATAAACGATAGATGGCAGAAGTTGATGTAAAATTATCTTTTGCCATTTGTCTAATGGTAATATTTTTCAATTGTTTTTGATTTTTCTTAATATATTCCAATAAAGAGACTTCCAATTCATTTAAATCAAATTTATCTTTTAAATGATCAATATTCATAAGTTTCACCTCGCAATAATTATGTCATAGAAAAAATAAAGGAGCAAGAAAAATGGCAAAAGCAATGTACGACCCTTGGTCAAAAATCGTTACAAAAAATGGCTATGCAGGAGATGAGGTTATTTCTGCTTTGCAAAAATCAATTAGACGTGCCAAAGAAGAAGATGCATGTATGTTTGCTTATGAAATGTATATTTCTTCACCACAATTATTAGAAAAAATGTGGAGACGTTTACTTACAATTTCAGTAGAAGATATTGGAATGGGAGATCCAATGGCTGCAGTTCTAGTCAATAATCTCTATCAAATGTCTAAAAACTTTGAATATGCAGATGGTGATCAACCAATGTATTTCATTCATGCAATTCGCTACTTATGTAGCTGTCAAAAAGATCGTTCAAGCGATTTATTAAAAAATATTTGTATTAAATCATTTGCGATGGGTAAATTCCCAGAAATTCCTGATGTTGCTTTAGATAAGCATACAGTAAGAGGAAAAGCAATGGGACGTGATTCTTTCCATTTCTTACATGAAGCAAGCAAGGTTATTCCACAAATGGAAGTAGATAATAATTATAAAGAACGTTATGCTAAAATCTTAGAAGAATATGATCCAGAAAATGTAGTAGATACAGCATTTACATTTAATGGTTGGCAATTTTAATTAAATATTTAAGGGGAATAGGAAAAAATGATAGAAAAATTAGAAAAGCTATTAGAGCCTTTCGCTAATAAGTTAGCACAACAAAGACATTTACAAGCTATTTCATCAGGAATGATGATGCCACTTGGATTAATTGTTATTGGATCTTTATTTTTAATTGTTGCAAATCCACCAATTAATCTAGATTTGGTTGATTTACATACAGGAAATATCTTTTTAAAAGCATTAATTAGTTGGAAACAATTTGCTGTCGCAAATTATGATGTATTAACTTTACCATATAATTATACAATGGGACTTGTTGGTCTTATTTCAGCATTTGGTATTGCTTATTGTTTAGCAGAAAGTTATCAAATGAAATCAGCAGTCTATGGTATTATTGCAATGTGTACTTTCTTAATGGTGTCAGCACCATTAAAAGATGGTGGTATCCAAACAAGCTATTTAGGAGCTGATGGATTATTTGTTGCAATTATTATTGCTTTGACTTCAGTAGAAATTTCACGATTTGTAAGCAAGAAATTAGTTATTTCATTTCCAGCAAGTGTACCAAGTGCAGTTACTGATTTTGTAAATAGTTTATTACCACTTGCAGCTAATATTATTATTATTTATGGTTTAAATATTGCTTTAGTAGCAGCTTCAGGTAAAAATTTACCAGATTTCATTATGTCTATTTTAACACCAGCTATTTCAGGTGTTGATAATATTTGGATGTTTATGGGAATTTATTTATTCTCTAATATTTTATGGTTATTTGGAATTAATGGTTCTTCTATTGTATTCCCAATTGTATTCGCATTATGTATTTCAAATACTGGAATCAATGCTGAATTAGTGAATGCTGGAAAAGAACCAACAGCTTTAATTAACCTACAAATGTTTAGATATGTATTAATTGGTGGAGCTGGTAATACATTAGGTCTTGTTTTACTAATGTGTAAATCTAAATCTAAACACATTAGATCAATTGGTCGTTTAAGTGTTTTACCTGGTATTTGTGGTATTAATGAACCAATTATCTTTGGAACACCAATTGTATTAAATCCTATTTTATCTATTCCATTTTTAATTATGCCATGTATTTCATCAGGACTTGGATATCTTGTTCAAAAAATGGGAATTGTATCATTAGGATATATTGTTGATCCTTCATTTACACCATTCTTTGCACAAGGATTCTTATCAGCATTAGATATCAGAAATGTTATCTTTATGTTTGTACTTATTGCTATTTCTGTGGCAGTATACTATCCATTCTTTAAAGTATATGAAAAAAATACTTTGGATCATGAAGGTGAATAAAATATATTGAAAAGCTACGATAAAAAGTAGCTTTTTTGTTTGCTTTTTATTTACACTTATATTATTATGAAATCCACAAAAAGTATTTTAAGGAGTTTGATAAATGCAATCTATTGTAAAGATGAATGAGGAATTAAAAATACGTTTATTTTATGTACTATCAATTACAGCTATTGTTGCTAATACGATAGGATTTATATCTAATGCTATTATTTATGGTTTTACGCCTATAACAATATTTACTTTAGTTTGTGCAATTATTATGTATATTGCGGGAATTATGGGAATGTATACTAAAAATAGCAAGTTGCCGTCAGTAATTATTTTAGTATTAGGAAATATTATAGAGTTTCCTGTTTTATATTTGGTTTATGGTACTTATTATATTTTGTATATGATTTTAGAAGAAAAGTGGCAAATAATAGGTTCTTTATTTATTTTTTTTTATGATGGAATTGTTATTTATATTAAAGTGATGTATCCGCATCTTTTTGCAGGAATAGAGATTAATCCTAATCTTATTGCTATTTTAGTGACTTATTTTATAGCAATGATCAGTATTGTTATGATGTCGATTATTTTAATGAAACATTATCGTTTACAACAAGATAAACTTTCAGAACTAGCAAACCAACTTCAAGAGATGGCACACTTAGATCCTTTAACACATATTTATAATAGAAGATATTTAGTTGAATATTTAAATAAAAAAAAGAAGATTGAAAATCAAGAATTTGCAGTCGCTTTATTAGATATAGATGATTTTAAAAGTATTAATGATCAATATGGACATATTTATGGTGACCAAACATTGCAAGCTTTTTCAGATTCTATGAAGAAAAATATGGATAATAAAGGAATTGTTACACGTTTTGGTGGTGAAGAATTTATGCTTGTATTTGATGATATAAACCATGAAGTTATAGAGGATACCTTGAATAAAGTTGCTGAAGAATTTGCACTTTATGGAAAACAATCAAAAGGAATTGAATTATCTTTTAGTGGTGGTGTAGAAGTTTTTTATCAAGAAGATGAAATTGTTAAATTGTTTAATCGAGCGGATCACAAACTTTATTATGCGAAACATACAGGAAAGAAAAAGATTGTTTTTGATATCGATGTTTAATATAAATACATGTGTTTCTTTATATTGAATTTACAAGGTCATTCCTATATAATCATAAATAATATGAGGGGGACATATCATGATTATTAGTGGAAAAGAGATATCAAAAAAGATAAAAGAACAGTTAAAAGTTGAAGTTGAAGAAATAAAAAATAAATACAATAGATTACCAAAACTTGCGGTTATTTTAGTAGGGGAAAATCAAGCAAGTCAAGTATACGTTAAAAATAAAGAAAGAGGATGTTCTTATGTAGGAATGGATTCTTTAAAAATTACACATGATGCAACTTTTAGTGAAGAAGAACTTTTAAACGAAATCAAACAATTAAATGAAGATGAAACAGTTGATGGAATTTTAGTACAATTACCTTTACCTAAACATATTAATGAAGATAAAGTTTTAGAAGCCATTGATCCATCAAAAGATGTAGATGGTTTTCATCCAGAAAATGTGGCTAAGTTATTTTTAGGACAAAGAAGTTTAGTACCATGTACACCTAAAGGAATGATGGTTTTATTAGATGAAATCAACTATGATTTAACAGGAAAAGAAGTTGTTGTTGTGGGAAGAAGTAACATTGTAGGAAAACCAGTAGCGCTTTTATGTTTACAAAAAAATGCCACTGTAACAATCGCTCATAGTAAAACAAAAAATTTAAAAGAAGTTTGTCAAAGAGCAGATGTTTTAATTGCAGCTGTTGGTCGTGCTAAAATGATCAATAGTGACTATGTTAAAGAAGGCGCTGTTGTTTTAGATGTTGGTATTAATCGTGATGAAAATAATAAACTTTGTGGAGATGTTGATTTTGAGAATGTTAAAGATAAGGTTTATGCAATTACTCCTGTTCCAGGAGGAATTGGTCCTATGACAATTACAATGTTATTACAAAACACTTTAGAAGCATTTTATCATCATCAAGGAGAGTAAATATGGATTATCAATTAAATGATATAGTAGAAATGAAGAAACAACATCCATGTAAAAAATCAAATCAATGGAAGATTGTAAGAATGGGTGCTGATATTAAAATTAAATGTTTAGGATGTAATGCTATTGTTATGTTTTCTAGACGTGATTTTGAAAAACGTCTAAAAAAAGTTGTAGAACATGCAGAATAGTATTTACGAAATGTGGACAAAATTTATTTTGTCCCTTTTTTATTTTAAAAATATT
>OIBE01000505.1_pt1 | contig 10451 bp, 7 predicted proteins | sample 1580961 | NCBI WGS metagenome assembly OIBE01 (sample SAMEA3882550, study PRJEB24775) | human gut metagenome | biome: human-associated habitat; feature: intestine environment; material: feces | place: Netherlands | collected 2009/2010
AGACAGTCCACAGGACTGTCTGCTTAACGGCTAGCCTGTGGCCCTGCAATTATGGTCTTGCTTCGCAAGGCTCATTGTTGCCTTCGTTCGGCTGTCGCCTCACTCAGACTAAGCCTACAGACAGCCCACAGGACTGTCTGCTTAACGGCTCAGCCGGCTAAAAAGCCTAAGAGGGGATCTTCCGCGATTGGAAGGTCCCCTCTTTGTGTATCTGGATCCTATGTTTATACATTTTTATAAAACGGGAACTGCAAGCAGATATTGAGATTGCGCGGCCTTAGCAGGCTGCGATTGCACAGGCATATCCGGATATAGCTTCTGCAAAGCCTGTTGCAATATTTCGGCAGCGGCCGCAATTTCAACGGTCTCGTCAATCAAATCGCTATTATCAGGCACAATCAACGTGCGATTTCCGGAACCAGCAATGCCGTATGCTGCAATCGGCAACGCACTTGTCATCAACATTTCGGAAGATGCGGTTTTTCCTGTTGTTCCAGTATTTTCAGATGCGGAATCTACCGAATCGCCATCGCTGGATTTCTTTGATTCCACTCCCCCGACTTTCGCAACGTTCTTCGACGTGGTATCGGCAGCCGCGCCAAATGACGATCGCAGGCCGCCCGCGTAGCTCATCACATCATCCATGCTGATGGCGTTCTTGTCGTCCACCAAGCTGGCCGCAGTACCGTCGGAAGCGTTCTGCTGATTGGCCGCATCCGCCTGCGCGCGTTCCTCTTTGCGTTGGGCCTTGATACGCGCCCGCTCGGCACGGCCCGCAAGCGACGTCTCCGAAGCCGAGGCAAGTCCCATAGACCCCTTCAACGTAACTTCCGAACCATCGACAGTATCGTCGGAACTGGTCGAATCATCACCTGAATCAAGCTGATCCGCAAAACGAAGCACGATCTGGTGGAACGCACTGGCCTGACCCGTGTGCTCGCTCGCATCCGCCAACGCCTGCATCGCATCGTCAACCTTACTTGAAGCCGACTTCAACTTCTCATTGCCGTCAATGCTGTTGCGCACATCCGCAATCGCCTGAGATTCCAAGTTTTGCGCCGAACCTGCGGAAGCCCCCAATTCCTTAAGCCGAGCGGTGTACGCGTCGGTGAAATCCATGGAATACGGAATCATCGCCGAAGAAAGCTGCGACTGGCCGGCACTGTAATCCTTGGCGCCGCGCTGCTGCTCCTCGCCCGCACGCTTGTTGAGTTCCGTCACCAAACCGGATGTGCCACGCTGTTCGATGGTGCGAATCACCTCGTTCACCGCGTCGGCGGCACCCGTATGTCGGTATGCGGCGCTCACATCGTTGACCGCGTTGGCCAGATCGACCACGGACTGCGCCACCGCAGTATCGCCGTTCAATTCGGCCGCGGTGCCGAGAATGGCGGTAAGTTGCGTGGTATCGCCAATCGATCCGGAAAGATGCGTCGTATACGAGCCGACGTACGCGTCGATATACCCGTTGAACGCCTGCTCATGTTCCTGCTCACGCTGGGCGATGGTCGTTTCGGCAAGCTCCTTTTCATGATCGCGCAGTTGTTCGAGCTGCGCGATGAGCTCATGGTTGCGTTGCGATCCGACATTCGTCAAACCATCCACCAATGTGGATGCGCGATCGGTCAAACTGGTGAGATTGCCATAGCAGCCAGTTTTTTCGGAATCGCAGGCAACAGCGGCAACAGACAGCGAACTCATAGTGAAGTTTTTCGCAGTCACATACGTATGAATCGTAAGATCCTCACCCGGCTTGCCTACCGCAGCGACCAATGTCGACGAATTGCCGGCAGACACAAGCACGCCTTCGTCTGAGGTCGCGTCATTGCCGACGCGGTTGGGAATGGTGAACGCGACGATCGGCGTCAGATCAGCCGTTTCCTCCGGTCGTTCCGATTTCAGATCGATGCGGATGCCGACCACGCCCGATGCACCGGAAATCTTGGATGCGCTGACGGTCGGACCGTCCAAAGTAAAGGTCGCCGTTATATCCCACGGCAGTTCCACACGCTCTTGCGGCACGCGCTGCGAAGACGTCGCGCCCTCATCTGCATTCATGTCCGTATCAGTTGCAGAAGCGGCGTCACTCGTCAAATACAAGCGGCCCGGCTCATCAACGGACTCATATGCGCTCATCACATCGTGCGAGGCCACCGCCGAGACGTACTCGCCGTTCCGACGCACCGCATCAACCACATTCGAAACCCCGACCGCGCATACGGGAGCCGCCGAAACCAGCGTTACCGCAATGGACGCAGCCAGCATGTGCCGCAGATGGACACTCGCCACACGCATATCACGCTCATCACGCGTGCTATCGGCATGATGGGCACAAGATGCACGAAACGCAACAGAACGACGCATGCCGAGCCTCTCAATCGCAATCAAAACAACGTTCCAAAGCAATCAATGTAGCGCGCGGCATGCCCCGGCAAGAAACGATTTCGCGGAAAACAGACAGGTCAGGCGAATACGTCGAGCACACCCGGATCGACGCCGTTCTCGGCGATGCGCTTATGCCTGCGCTTGGCTTCGGTCACCACGAATTCGCGATACATTTCGGCGATGTCGGGATCCAACCCGGCATCGACAGCAATGCGGTGCAACCGTTCGATCTGGTAATCCTCACGCTTGTAATCGGCCGGCGCGAAACCCGCGCGGGCTTTCAGCACACCCACTTGGGACGTGTATTTGAAGCGTTCCGCCAGTAGGGAAACGATGGCCGTGTCGACATTGTCGATTGACTGGCGCAATGCAGCGATTTTCGCCACGGCATCGGCGACCTCGGGATTGCTTTGCGCGGTGCCCGCATCGATGACGGTTTCGGTTTCATGCTCTTCTTCTGGCCGAAGCCAGTCATGTTCGCTATCGCTCATGCGTACAAGACTACCGCGCGCATGTCACTTGGAGAAGTACCGTTGCAGCACAATCGTGGTTTCCGTGCTCACCGGCACCGTTTGGTGGATGACGTTCAGCAGATCCTCAAGCTTGCTTGGCGAGGCTGCGCGCACGGTCAGCATGTAACTGGGTGACCCAGCCACGGAATCGCATGACATGATGCCTTCGATATCCTGCAATTTGGCGGGAATCTCGGCTTCCTTGGAATAATCGATCGGCGTGACCGCAATGTAGGCACGTACGGCGAGGCCACGCTTTTCATCGTCGATAACGGCCTTGTAACCGAGAATCACATTACGACGTTCCAGTTTCTGCACGCGCGATTGCACCGCGGAAATCGACAGTCCCGTAGCGTCCGAAAGCTGAGACAGCGTAGCGCGGCCGTCTTCCTCCAGCATGCTGAGAATGGTCTCGTCGATATCGTCGAATTGGCCCACGCTCGCATGCGTGGTGTCGGGTTCGTTGCCATTGCCTGTCATAGATACCCCTTTCCAACAAGCATTCTGCATCAGTCCGGTAGGACCGACTCCCCTATGCAGCTCACGTTTCCGTCCATTACCATACCCACCCCAACACACAATCCGTCAACTGCATTTTCGTAACATTTCCAACGAATTTCGATTTTCAATCATTTTTCTCCTATTTTTTTCATATACCCCCTATATAGCAATACTATTTTCGTCTTTTTACTTTCGATTTCGTATTTTTTCGTGCGTCGGTTTTTACATACCGTATGTCCACAACGTGATCATCCACATTGCCGAATCGTGCGGAACTTTCGAAAAACAATCGAAACGCATTCGAAAGTAGTTGAAAACTGCAAAACGGAAAAACAGTCAAACAGAAAGACAACCGAACGAAACAAAAGGGCCGCATGGCGATTGTCATACGACCCTTGGATACGTAACCGCAGATTGCGATTACCTGCGATTAGCTGTTGCCGTTATTCGCGTTATTGCCGCTCTGCTGGATCAGCGACGCCATGAAATCACGGTTGGTCGCGGTCTTCTTCAGACGCGGCACAAGCGTCTGGTAAGCCTGCTCAGGCTCCAGACCGCCAAGCAGACGACGCAGACGGTAGATGATCGGCAGCTCCTGCGGATCGGTGATGAGTTCCTCGCGACGGGTGCCGGAAGCGTTCACGTCGATGGCCGGGAACAGGCGCTTGTCGGCCAGTTCGCGGCTCAGGCGCAGCTCCATGTTGCCGGTGCCCTTGAACTCCTCGAAAATCACCTCGTCCATCTTGGAGCCGGTTTCCACCAGTGCGGAGGAGATGATGGTCAGGGAGCCGCCGTTTTCGATGTTACGAGCGGCACCGAAGAACTTCTTCGGTGGGTACAGCGCCTGGGCATCCACACCACCGGAAAGAATACGGCCGGAAGCCGGAGCGGCGATGTTGTAGGCGCGGGCCAGACGGGTCATGGAGTCGAGCAGCACCACCACGTCCTGGCCGAGCTCCACGAGACGCTTGGCGCGTTCGATGGCCAGTTCGGCGACGGTGGTGTGGTCGGAGGCCGGACGGTCGAAGGTGGAGGAGATGACCTCGCCCTGCACCGTGCGTTCCATGTCGGTGACTTCCTCCGGACGTTCGTCCACGAGGACGACCATCAGGTGGACTTCCGGATTGTTGGTGGCGATCGCGTTGGCGATGTTCTGCAGGGTGATGGTCTTGCCGGCCTTCGGCGGAGACACGATCAGGCCACGCTGGCCCTTGCCGATCGGCGCCACGATGTCGATGAGACGGCCGGTGAGCTTGTTCGGCGCGGTTTCCTGCTTCAGACGCTCCTGCGGATACAGCGGAGTGAGCTTGTTGAACTGCGGACGGTTCTGTGCGGCCTCCACGGTCATGCCGTTGATGGAGTCGATGGACTGCAGCGGCACGAACTTCTGACGCTGGTTGCGGCGGTCGCCCTCACGCGGGGTACGGATGGAACCGTGCACGGCATCACCCTTGCGCAGCCCATACTTCTTGACCTGGCCCATGGAAACGTACACGTCGTTCGGACCCGGCAAATAGCCGGAGGTACGCACGAAAGCGTAGGAATCGAGCACGTCGACGATGCCCGCGACAGGCACGAGATCCTCTTTCGGCTCCTCGTGACGCTGTTCGCGTTCAGCATTGCGATCCGTGCGCTCGTTACGCTCGTTGCGATCATTGTTGCGGTCGCCGGTACGGCCACGACGCTCGTCACGCTCGTCATAATCGCGGTCACGGCCACGCAGGCGACGGCCACGACGATCCACGCGGTCACCCCTATCGCTGGCGCGACCGCGACCACGACGCGCGAAATCACCGTCTTCAGCCTCGTCACGACGTTCGTCATCATCACTGCCCTGCGAAGGCAACGTGGCGAGAATGTCATCAAGATCGCGCACGACGTCCTCATCCTTCGGCTCTTCCACCGCACGACGGCGACGGCGCGGCTCAACGTCGGACGCATCATCCTTACGATGGCGACGACGGTCATCCTGCTTCGGCGAAGCATCGTCCAATCCCAGTTCGGCCAGCAGATCGGTGGCAGTGTCCGTATCACGGCGGCGACGGCGCTTCGGAGCCTCATCGATGCTGTCCAGGGCGTTCACCGCGGCCATGACATCGGCCGCATCCTCGCTCGTCGGAGCCTCAGCCTGCTTGCGACGGTCAGCACGCTCGGTGCGCTCGGCACGTTCCGTCTGTTCGGAGCGCTCCGCACGCTCAGCGCTATCAGCACGTCCGGCAAGGGTCTTCCTAACGGTTTTGGCCGTCTGCTTTTCGGACTGCTCAGCCTCGTTGGCTTTGCTTTCGGCAGCCTCGTTGGACTTGCCGGATTCCTCAGCCGTGTTCGCCGCGACCTCAGCGTCTGCGGTTTGGGCTTCAGCAGGAGCCACCGGAGCGGCCGGTGCAGCGGACTTCGGAGCTCGCACGGTCACACCGGCAGGCGCTTCACCGCCGGAACGAGCGGCCTGAAGCGTCGCGATAAGTTCCGGCTTACGCATGGTGGAGGTGCCACGAAGGCCCATCTGCTTGGCGAGCTCCTTGAGCTCAGGCAGTTTCATGTCTTCAAGATTCGGGCTGGTTGCCACTGGTTTTTGCCTTTCCCCTAGCTTTCGCAAGCACACGCCTGCAACAGCTGTAAAAAGAGATACGGAAATTTCCGCCACTGAAAGTCCGCCGCGAAATATCACGGTTTTCAAACTTTCCTAACCATACAACGTCATCCAGACCAACGCAACGTAGGCGCGCCAACGTATTCATGCCAATCAAGCATTCAAGTCAATGACAAATCGCAAATCACAATGCGAAAGACCCGCCATGCGATCACATGACGGGTCTTTCGCTTTACCACATGCTTTACAGCAACAGGTGCAGGTCTTGCCGGAACCTACTTTTCCTCGTGATAGCTCTTATCGGTATTGACGGACCATACGTTCTTCTTGGACGTCTTGCCGTTCTTGATATTGCCGACGGCCTCGATTGCGGTGGCCATGGAATGATCCATGTTGTTGTAACGATGCTGGCCGTTGCGGCCGACGCAATACAGATTGCCGAAGGAATCGAGGTATTCCACGAGCTCAGGCATGCGATCGTAGGTGTCGAAATATGCCGGATATGCCTTCTTCACGCGCTCACGATGGGAGTCGATCACGTCTTGCGGACCGTTGATGATCTGCATGCGCGTAAGCTCCTGAATGGCGAACTTCTTCGCTTCCTCGTCAGACATGTTCCAGAAGGAATCGCCTTCTTCGCAGAAGTATTCAAGACCGATCCACACGGTGTTGTCAACGTCCTTGACCAGGTACGGGCTCCAGTTGTTGAAGATCTGCAAACGGCCGACCTTGTAGCCCGGATCCTGCACGTAAATCCAGCAATCAGGCACGATCGGCGGGTTGCCGAGGGTCGGAATGTCGGTGGTGTTGGTCAGGCGCAGGTGCTTGACGAGCAGACCAACGGTCACGAAGTCGCGGTACGGCAGGCCGTTGGCGATTTCGGTCATGTCCTTCGGCGCGGGCTGGCTGGAAGCGTCCACGGCGTTGATGAGATCCTTGACGGGCATGGAGGAGATGAAGTCGTCCGCGGCCATTTCGGTGCGGTTGCCTTCGGAATCCTCATATACCACGGATGCGATCTTGCCGTCGGCCTGGCGAATCTCCACCACGTTCGCGTCGGTGATGACCTTCACGCCCGCGGCCTCGCAGTTGGCCTCGACGGTTTCCCACAGCTGGCCCGGACCATACTTCGGATACCAGAATTCCTCAATCAGCGAGGTTTCAACCTCAGCATTGCTGCGCTTCTTCGGCAGGAGCTTCTGGAACGCGTTCTTCAGCACGCCCATAATGCTCAGGCCCTTGACTCGCTGCGCACCCCAATCGGCGGAAATCTGGGACGGATGGCGACCCCACAGCTTCTCGGTGTACCCCTCGAAGAACATGGAATACAGCTTGCGGCCGAAACGATTGATGTAGAAGTTCTCCAGATTGTCTTCCGGCAGCTTGTGCACCATGGACTTCAGATAGCTGAAGCCGGCAACAAGCGTAAGCTTCGGGCCCATGGCCTTCAACGTGTTGGCGCTCAGGGAAATCGGGTAGTCAAAGAAGTGGCGGTTCCAGTAAATACGAGACACGCGATGACGCTTAAGCATCACCTTGTCTTCGACTTCCGGATCCGGTCCGCCCGGTTCCATATCGTGCTCGCGACCGAGCTTCTTGTCATCATAGCTTGGCGCGCCCTGCAGCGGCAGGACCCCCTTCCACCAATCCATGATGCGTTCGTCCTTCGAGAAGAAACGATGGCCGCCAATATCCATACGGTTGCCATCATGCTTGACGGTGCGGGAGATGCCGCCGAATTCGCGGGTCGCTTCCAACACAGTCACGTCGTAGTTCTCGGAGCCACCGTCCTTGACGAGCTCCCAAGCGGCAGTCAGGCCTGCAGGGCCACCGCCGATAATCACCACGGATTGCTTTTGCGTCACTTTGAGGTCTCCTTATGAAAACAAAAATCCCTGATAGTCTACCCGAGGGTAGGGAAACGAACACCGCAACTTGTGCGAATGCTTACAAAATCAAGCCAAGTCAGCCGGATATACGGCTATCGCGTCACGCAAAACGCAATCATCAAACCGGCCGATGCACGACCCGGCTGCGCGGCCAAAGCGCGCAACCACATTACGCAATCCAACTACGCGACCAGCAACCGCACAACTGGCAACCGCGTGACCGGCAACTGCGCAACTAGATGGAATCAGGAATGTCAATATCGGTTTTCTGCACTTCCTCAACATTGACATCCTTGAACGTGACGATACGCACGTTCTTGACGAAACGACTGGAACGATAGACGTCCCACACCCAAGCATCAGTCAGGCGCACGTCGAAATACACGTCCTGGCCTGCGGAACGCACATTGAAATCGACTTTATTCGCCAAATAAAAGCGACGTTCCGTTTCAACAACATACGTAAACAGCTTGATTACGTCGCGATACTCCTTATACAGAGCCAGTTCCGCGTCGGTTTCGTAATTATCGAGATCCTCGGCGCTCATCACTTACCTTCCGTATCGCGCTTGCGACCACGACCAAGCGTGCGCCACCAAGCTTCCTTCGACGTCTTACGCTCGCCCGCCGTGTACGGCCAGCTGTTTTCGGCATCGGCATCGCCAGTAACGGACTTGCGATCATCATGCTCGCTTTGTCGCGCAGGTTCCGCGCCTTCCGCGTCCTTCCGCACAGCCTCGGCCACGTCACCAGCACCATCGGAAGAAGCTTTCTGCACGGATTGCGCAGCTGCCTCGGCATCGTTGACATCCGTACCTTCCGCATCATGCTTCGAAGCATTCTTCTCATTCAGTCGGATGGCAATGGAATGCTCGCGCGCGCTCAACGCTTCCTTGACGCCCGGATTATCTTCGATCACATGCATGCCGAACGCGTCAAGCGAACGGATCGGGTCGAACTCGTCAACCAGCGTGTCCATAACGATCAGATCCTGGTAACGGTTCTGCGAAGCGTTCCACAAGGCGTCGCGCGAACGACCGGACGGCACGAATCCCAACGACTGGTACACGGACACGGAACGCGTGTTCTGCTCGGGCACGGCAACCCAAATGCGATGCATGCCAAGGCCTGCCGGTTCCGGCGCAAGTCCGTACGTCATCACGCGCGGCATGATGTCACGCGAATAGCCACGGCCGCGGTAATCCTTGCCAAGCACCACCTGAATGCGCGCGGAACGAGCCCAACCGTCAATATCGATCAGGAAAATCATGCCAATCACATTGTCGGAATTCGCGGCATCGATCTCGCCATCGCCATCATGGTCGGCTTCGGTGATGATGGACCATGCGATCGTGCGACGCGACTCCGGATCCCCCACACCGGATTCGGTTGGCGTTTCGCCTTGGGACCATGCCACGGAACGACGCACCCACGCATGCACCGCGCCACGCTCGGCAACCCGATCCTTGCCGGTGATTCCGGAAGCGCCGATGTACGCCCCAATGGCGTCCATACGGTCGAGATCTTCAATCACGGACGGGCGCAGATGCACCATCTCGCCCTTGATAGACGGAATGACGATGAGATCCGGCAATTCACGCGACTGCTGGTCCAACTGCTCCTGTGTCGCAGCCTCAACTTGTTCTGGCATTATTCCTGTCCCCTACATCATTGCAGGCACGACCGTCGTCGCACCCATACCGAGGGTATTGTACCCGACTGTATGTCAGCTGTGAATCCGCGCGGCGGCAATCGCTGTACATATTCCTCTACCAGCATAACCTGATGTTGAAGGACATGTCGGCAATCGTAAGAAAATGCGCTTCGCGATTATGCATTCTCTTTCTTTGAAATCCCTTTTCCGGAATAACGAAAAGAAAACGCACGTCCCAAGCTTTTTGGAACGTGCGTTTTCCTGCGATTCAACAATCGGCTGTAATCGTCAGCAATCGTTGTAAACGTTACTTGATCTTGCTCATCACGATCTTGGTGACGGCCTTTGCGTCAGCCTGACCGCGAGTGGCACGCATGACGGCACCAATGATGGCGCCCATCGGCTTCATATTGCCGCTCTTGAGCTTTTCAACGATGTCAGGATTGGCTGCGAGAGCCTCATCCACGGCCTTTTCGAGAGCGCCGTCATCAGACACGACCTGGAAGCCATGCTTCTTGACGACCTCATCCGGAGTGCCTTCGCCAGCAAGCACACCGGCGACGGTCTGCTTGGCCAGCTTGTCGTTGAGCTTGCCATCGGCGATCAGCTTCTCAACCTCAGCAACATCGGCCGGAGCGATCGGTAGCTCTTCGAGGCTCACGCCCTTGTTGTTGGCTTCACGGCTCAGCTCGCCCAGCCACCACTTCTTGGCACCTGCGGCGGTGGCACCAGCCTTGACGGTCTCCTCAAGCAGATCCAGAGCGTCGGCGTTGAGCACGTCACGCATCTCCAAATCGTTGAAGCCCCACTCGCCCTTCAGGCGGTTGCGGCGCTCGCGCGGCATTTCCGGCATCTGAGCCTTCATCTCTTCGATGTGCTCCTTGGTGATGTGCAGCATCACCAGATCCGGATCCGGGAAGTAGC
>OIBE01000514.1_pt1 | contig 10399 bp, 9 predicted proteins | sample 1580961 | NCBI WGS metagenome assembly OIBE01 (sample SAMEA3882550, study PRJEB24775) | human gut metagenome | biome: human-associated habitat; feature: intestine environment; material: feces | place: Netherlands | collected 2009/2010
AAAAGTAGAAGATTATTTAGAAAATAAAGAAAGTTATGGAAATATTGAAACAAGTTTAAAAAGAGTTAAAAATGCTAATCTCAATGCATTACTTCCTGAAATCCTGAATATAAATTTAAAAGAAGGACTTCTTTTAATGAATAACAAGATTAATGGTTTTACAAGTGATGCCACATTACTTGGAGTAGAATCAAGAAGTTCAGCACCAATTCGTTTTTATCGTGATGACAATATGGAAAGTAATATTAAAGGGATTTATCCAATTGGTGAAGGTGCAGGATATGCAGGTGGTATTATGTCAAGTGCAATTGATGGTTTGAAATGTAGTGAGGTATTACTCAAAGGAGAGAGATAATGTGTCATTATTTGAACTTGTTGTTATTTCAATTTCATTAGCGATGGATGCTTTTACTGTTTCGATGATGTATGGTATTTCTATGCCAAAAGGAAACATCAAGAAACAAAGCTTCATTGCTTTTTATTTTGGCTTTTTTCAGGCATTGATGCCTTTTTTAGGATATCATTTAGGATGTGTATTTTCAAAAAAGATACAAGCCTATGATCATTATATCGCTTTTATTTTTTTAATGATTGTTGGTATCAATATGTTAAAAGATGCTTTTAGTGAAGAAGAAACAAATTATAATTTTAAATTATTAGATTTAACAATTCTTGCTTTTGCAACAAGTATTGATGCTTTTGCTATTGGTATGACTTTTGCTTTTTTAGAAGTAGCTATTTATCAAGCTTTATTGATTATAGGAATTATTACTTTTCTATTATGTTTGTTTGCTTTACAAATTGGACGTTATTTAAACAATAAGTTTCAAAATAAGGCACTTATTTTTGGGGGCATTGTTTTGATTTTAATTGCTTTTAAAACATTGTTGGAGCATCTCTTTTGAAAAAAGTATATAATGAAATAGGTGACAAGTATGAAAGAAGAAGAAAAAATTATAAAAAATACTATAAAGAGAACAAAAGAATATGATCGAACACTTTCTCCATATGCTTGTAAAACAAGTGAATGCCAAAAATTAAGAAAAGAAGAAAGTGAACATGAAGAGTTTGATATTCGTTGGCCTTTTGAAGAAGATATTGATCGTATTTTATATTGTAAATCTTATCAACGTTACACAGATAAAACACAGGCTCTTTCATTTTTTCAAAGTGCCCATATTTCTAAACGTTCAATCCATGTTCAATGGGTTTCACGTATTGCCAGACAAATAGGAAAAGGTTTGAATTTAAATTTAGATTTAATTGAAGCGGCTGCTTTAGGACATGATTTAGGACATGCTCCTTATGGTCATGTAGGAGAAAGAGCGTTGAATGAAAAACTACAAGAAAAGGGTTTTGGATATTTTTGTCATAATGCTAATAGTGTACGAAATATTCTTTATTTAGAAAGAAATGGGAAAGGCTATAATGTTTCTTTACAAGTCTTAGATGCTATTTTGTGTCATAATGGTGAAATGCTTTCTAAAAAATATGAACCAGATCGTAAAAAAACAAAAGAACAATTCTTACAAGAGTATCATGATTGTTGGCATAAAGAAAATGCCAGTCTTGAGTTAAAACCAATGACTTTAGAAGGATGTGTGGTTCGTATTTCAGATGTTATTTCTTATATTGGAAAAGATATTGAAGATGCTATGAGTGTAGGTATCTTACAAAAGAAAGATCTTCCTGAAAATGTAGTAAAAGTATTAGGAGATAATAATAAATCAATTATGAATAAATTAATTGGTGATTTGATGATTCATAGTTATCAAAAACCATATTTACGTTTTTCTCATGAAGTCTTTGAAGCATTATCTACTTTACTTTCTTTTTTAGGGGAAAAGGTCCATCATCATCCAGTTCTTGAAAAAGAAAATGCTAAACTTTCAAGAATGGTCAAAGAACTCTTTGATGTTTATTTAGAAGAATTAGAAAATAATGATCAAGATTCAAATATTGTTAAGTTTAAAAATAAGATGGTAGAAAATTATCAAAAGACGCCCAATCCATTGATTGTCTCTGATTATTTATCAATGATGACAGATACTTATGTTTTAAATGATTATGAAAGAAAATTTTTACCAATTCTTCATGGCGAAAAACTTTAATAATTATTTTATTTGGTGTAAAATATAAATATACAGGAGGGATGGCTTATGAAATTAATTATTGCTATCGTAAATTCTGATGATAGTTCATCAGTACAAGCCGCACTTACAGAAGAAGGATACTTCGTTACAAAATTATCAACAACAGGTGGATTCTTAAAGAAAGGAAATACAACATTCTTTATTGGAACAAATGATGATAAAGTTGAACATGCTGTAGGAATTATCAAAGAAAATTCTAAAAAACGTGTAGAAAAAGAACCTACTGTTCCACCTACTGAAATGGGAGAATTTTTTACTCCAATCATGGTAGATGTACTTGTTGGTGGAGCAACAGTTTTTGTATTAGATATTGAACAATTTGAAAAATTTTAGAAAAAGGACATTGTCCTTTTTTTTTAATCCTTTATAATGTTTGTGGGTGAAATTATGTCTATCAAATTATTAAATGAAAAAAGAATGGATGAATTAATACAATTTATCCATCAAGAAGAAATAACAAAAGAATATTTAAAACAAAATCAAAAGATTATTTATGTCAATGAAAATCAAAATATCAATGGGGTTATTATTTTTGATGTTATCAAAAATGAAATAGAACTTTGTTTAGGAACTGATGAAATTAAACAACAATTAATAGCAGTCATTAAAAAAATAGCTCTAAAAGATATCATTTATCAAAATAAAATCATACAAATAAAAACAAAAAAACAATTTAAACACTATGAAGAAGTCTATGAATTTATTCATCAACAAAAAGATCGTGTCTATAGTTTAGATAACTTTAAAAAATACATGCAAGAATTTTTTAACATTCAACATGTTTTAAAGTGTATTCATGTTTGTGGAACAAATGGGAAAGGTTCGACTGTTAATTACATGAAAGAAGTTTTAAAAAAACAGGGATATACTGTAGGAACTTTTACTTCACCAGCACTTATTTCTAGGTTAGATGTCGTACGTATCAATGATGAATGGATCAAGGAACAATTTATTGTTGATGTTGCTAATAGATATGTGGATAATTGGTTAAAGTATGAGATTTCTTTATTTGAAATAGAGGTCTTTATTTCAATTCTTTACTTTATTTATCAAGGTGTTGACTATGCCATTTATGAGGTTGGATTAGGTGGAGAGTTAGATGCAACGAATATTATTTTACCAATGGTTTGTGTTAATACGAATATTGGTTTAGATCATATGGATTATTTAGGTGATAGCTATGAAAGTATTGCTAGAGCGAAAGCGGGAATTATTAAAGAGCATGTTGATTTTATTACCGGAGAACATAAACAAGAATGTGTTGATATTTTTAGAGATACTTGTGAAAAGCGTCACAGTCATTTGATTCGTTTGGATCGTATTCATGATTTACAAGATGGTGAAAATGTTAAATATACATATAAGGATTATAATGTTGTTTTAAATACACCAGCTCTTTATCAAATTGAAAATAGTGCTTTAGCATTAGAAACCTTATTATATTTAAAGGAACATCATTTTATTGAATTAGATGAATCTTCAATTGTTGAAGGTTTATTTGAAGCTAAGTGGGCAGGACGTTTTGAAATCATAAGTGAAAAACCACTGATTATTTTAGATGGGGCCCATAATCGAGAAGGTGTTGATGAACTCTATCGTTCTGCACGTAAATTACATAATTTAAAAATCATCTTTTCAGCATTAAGAGATAAAGATACGGACTATATGATTGAAAGATTATTAGATTTGACGTATGATATAACCGTCTGTGAATTCAAACATCCACGTAGTCAAAGTGCAAAATTATTAGCAGGGGATTATCCAGTAAAAATTGAACCGGACTTTAGAAAAGCTTTAGACGATATTTATTTACAAGAAGGAACATTTTTGATTACGGGATCATTGTATTTTATTTCTGAAGTAAGGAAATACTTATTACAAAAGATTCATAGCAAATAATAAAGAAGGAGGAGTCTACTTTTAGTAGCAATTGTGTACGGTTTTATATCGGAATTAACGCCCGTGGACTAGCAAGAGGACGAAGCGGGAAAGCATATGTACGGTTTTATATCGGAATTAACGCCCATGGACTAGAAAGAGGACGAAGTGGGAAAAAACATATGTACGGTTTCTTACCGGAATTAACGCCTGTGGACTTATAAGAGGACGAAGCAGGAACAATTGGTTTTTTTAAGTAGCAATCAAACGATGATTCAAATTATTTTAGGGGTTATTATTGTTTCGATTGGGATATTTGTTTTTTATAAATATCCAATGAAAAGCGATGTGCGACAAATGACATTGGGGGCTTTATTTGTCATTCTAGCTATTATTTTAAAAAGGTTAGCTGTGATGGTACCTTTTCTTGGCTTTCCAAGTTTAAAAATTACATTAGAGGTATTACCTTTAATCGTTGCTGGTTTAACATTACAACCAGGGTATTGTTTTATAGTTTCTATTGCCACAGATTTTCTAGGTCTTGTTCTAGCAAATGCTGGAGGATTTCCGTTTTTAGGATTTACTTTAAATGCGGTATTACAAACAGAAATACCATGTTTTTTAAAGAACTATCTAAGTGAAAAAAATGAAAAACTCTTAGAAAGAATTGTAAAAATAGTCATGCTTGTTATATCCTTATTAGGTTGTCTTTATGTTTTTAAAATCAATAAAGTCAACATTTCAGGATCTTCATATCAAGTAACATTACCAATTAAATTTACAATCTTTGTCATCATTGCAGCAATGCTTACTATTCTCTTTATTTTTATAAGATATTATAAAAATAAACTCAAAGAAAAAGATTTACGCTTATTTCATTTAAGTATTCTATCAGTTGTGGCTATTGAACTAACAGTAACGATGTTTTTAACACCATATTGGTTACAAACAATGTATGGAATACCATTCTTTGCATCACAATTTGTAAGAATTTTAAAATCATGTGTGATGATACCTGTAGGTATTATCATTGTATATACAATGAATCGAATGATTCAAAAAGTTATTAGATAAAGTTTTGGATATTGTCCAAAGCTTTTTATTTTGTACCAAAAATAAAAGATCAAATCAATAAAGAAAATTTGATAATTTTTGACAAATTTATAGCAAAAATTACAAAACGGGCAATTTGTTGTACTTAAAATTAAAAAACAGGACAATTGGTGTATTGTATAGATGGAGGTGTTGCTTTATGCATAGAAAAAGTTCGATTTCTATTAGAGAATGGCTTGAAAATTCTAATAAAGCACTTTTAGTAACGGGTATAAGACGTTGTGGGAAATCTATTTTGCTTAAGCAGATTATGGATGAAATGAAAGAGGATCAAGGTGTTACCGATGATCATATTATATATATGAACCTGGAAGATATGAAATACGCATTTATAAAGAATGCGATGGATTTGTATGGGTATGTGGAGAAACTTATCGTTGATGAAGAAAAGTATTACATTTTCTTAGATGAGATTCAGATGGTTGAAGAATTTGAACGGGCTATAAATTCTTTTCACGCAACAAAAAATGTAAGTATTTTTATCACGGGTTCCAATAGCTGGCTGTTGTCGGGAGAATTAGCAACATTGTTATCCGGAAGATACGTGAATTTTCGGGTGATGCCGTTTCGCTTTCAGGAAATGTGTGAGATGTTGGGAGTAAAGAAAGAAGAAGCGTCTGAAAAAGAATTTATGGCTATATTACATGGGGCGTAATGCCACAGCGCTTTTATTTTAAAACCGAAGAAGAAACTAAAGTGTTTATGACAGATTTGTATGATTCTATTGTGTTGAAGGATATTTTCTGGCGAGGTCAGGTGAGGGATGTAGATGCACTGAACAGACTGTTGGAATACATTGTATTGAACTCTTCGCAGACATTTTCTCCAACATCGATTGCCAAGTATTTTGAAAGTGTAAATCGAAAAGTAGCACCGGATACTATAATAATTATATGGAAAAGATAGTTGCAGCGATGGTCATGAATAAAGCAATGCGCTATGCTATCCGAGGAAAAAGGGTATTGACCAGGTTTGATAAATATTATCTGACAGATGTAGGGTTTGGAAAAATCAAAAATACAGATTCAAGACAGAAATAGGTGGTCTTATAGAAAATGTTGTATATAATGAGTTTTTAGTTCGGGGATATGAAGTATATGTGGGAAAAACGACAAAGGGTGAGATTGATTTTGTAGCAGTGAAAGACGGAAAGAGTATTACCAGGTCGCATATTTGCTAGCAACGGAAGATGTCATAGAAAGAGAATTTGGGGCATATAAGGATATTCAAGATCATTATCCGAAATATGTACTTTCCATGGACAGATTTGATTTTTCAAGAGAAGGAATCATACATCAGAATATAATAGATTATTTGATGGAAAGGTAAAAAACCCGTTGACAGATTCGAAAGAATCGACTATATTAACTTTAATAAAAGGGAGTAACTGGCGCCTGTAAGTCTTGCAAAGTAGAAAATCAGGCGTTTGCGATGTCGTCAGTACGATGAGTGATCATCCGTATCGTAATGAAATGGTGAGACTTTTATTGCATATTTTTGGTGTGCAATAAAGGTCTCTATTTTTGTACACCAGATGAGCCATAATAGGAAAAAGGAGGTACAAATTATGTTGACAAATGAGCAGGCGAAGGAAAATCTAAAGAAATACGGACCGAATGAACTGGAAGAGGGAAAGAAAAAAAGCGTCTTTCAAATATTTTTAGAACAGTTCAAGGATTTTCTTGTAATTATTCTGATCATCTCCGCGGTGATCTCAGGATTTCTTGGAGATGTGGAGAGTGCGATTGTAATTTTTGTAGTTATTACGATGAATGCGATTCTTGGAACGGTGCAGACGGTGAAGGCAGAGCAGTCGCTGAATAGTTTGAAGCAGCTGTCGGCACCGGATGCGAAAGTTGTGCGTGACGGGCAGTTGATGCAGGTGCCGGCGAAAGAAGTGACCGTCGGTGATGAAGTGATTGTGGAGGCAGGAGATTTAATTCCGGCAGATGGAAAGTTACTTACAGTTGCAAGCCTTAAAGTGGACGAAAGTGCACTGACAGGTGAGAGTCTTCCAGTGGAGAAGTCTTTAGATGAAGTGCCGGAGGGCGCAGCACTCGGAGATCAGACAAATCGTGTATTTTCCGGAAGCTTCGTGACTTACGGGCGAGCATCTTTTGAAGTAACGGAAGTCGGAATGAGTACGGAGGTCGGTAAGATTGCCGGATTTCTGAAAAATGCATCAGAGAAGCAGACACCGCTTCAAAAGAATCTGGATGATTTTGGTAAGAAGTTGTCTATTACAATCCTTGTATTTTGCGGAATTTTATTTGCCATCAGCGTGATTCGCGGAGAATCGATTGTAAATGCATTTCTATTTGCGGTAGCGCTGGCGGTGGCAGCTATCCCAGAGGCGCTTAGTTCTATCGTGACCATCGTGCTTTCCTTTGGTACACAGAAGATGGCGAAGGAGCATGCAATCATCCGTAAGCTTCAGGCGGTTGAAGGACTTGGCAGTGTGTCAATCATCTGCTCTGATAAGACGGGAACTTTGACGCAGAATAAAATGACTGTGGAAAATTATTATGTAAATGGAGAGAGTGTCTGTTCCGAAGAGATTGATCTGAAGGATCCGGCACAGCGAGAGTTACTGATGTTCAGTATGCTTTGCAACGATTCTACAAATCACGATGGTCAGGAGATTGGGGATCCGACGGAGACAGCTCTTATTAATCTTGGCAGCCTTTTGGGAGAAGATTATGCACAAGTACGTGATGAACACCCAAGGCTTTCCGAGGTACCGTTCGACAGTGACAGAAAACTTATGTCCACGGAACATTTTATAGACGGACGGTACGTTATGGTCGTAAAAGGTGCGGTCGATGTGCTGCTTGATCGCATGAGTCACATTCAGGATGGAGATATTCTAAGAAAGATTACAGAAGAAGACCGCGTCAGAATTGAAGTGCAGAATAAACATTTTTCAGAAAACGGACTGCGAGTTCTTGCATTTGCATTTAAGACGCTGGAACAGGAGCAAGGGCTTACATTAAATGATGAAAATGACCTGACATTCCTGGGACTGATTTCCATGATGGATCCGCCGAGAGTGGAGTCTAAAGCTGCAGTCGCAGAATGCATCAAGGCTGGAATCAAACCGATCATGATTACAGGGGACCATAAAGTAACAGCAGCGGCTATTGCCAAACGAATCGGAATTCTGGAAAATATGTCGGAAGCCTGTGAAGGTGCGGTTATTGAGGATATGACTGATGAAGAACTTCAGGATTTCGTACCACAGATATCCGTCTATGCGAGGGTTTCACCGGAGCACAAGATCCGTATTGTGCGGGCATGGCAGGAGCGTGGAAATATCGTGGCAATGACGGGAGACGGAGTGAATGACGCTCCGGCACTGAAGCAGTCAGATATCGGAGTTGCCATGGGAATTACGGGAAGTGAAGTGGCGAAAGATGCGGCAGCTATGGTGCTGACGGATGATAACTTTGCAACGATTGTCAAGGCAGTGGAAAATGGACGAAACATTTTTCAAAATATTAAAAATGCGATTCAGTTCTTGCTTTCTGGAAATTTTGCAGCGATTCTTGCAGTTTTGTACGCATCACTTGCAAGTCTGCCGGTTCCATTTGCACCGGTACATCTGCTGTTCATCAACCTTCTGACAGACAGCCTGCCGGCGATCGCACTTGGACTGGAGCCGCACAATCCGGAAGTGATGAAAGAAAAACCGCGTGCCATGGGAGAGTCCATTTTGACAAAACCATTTCTTACAAGCATCGGAGTGGAAGGTCTGTGTATCGGAATCATGACCATGACAGCATTTATGATCGGATATCGCGATGGAAATGCAGTGCTGGCAAGTACGATGGCATTTGGAACACTTTGCAGTAGCCGTCTGGTTCACGGATTTAACTGTAAGGCAAACAAACCGATCATTTTTACGAAACGATTCTGGAATAACACTTATCTGATCGGAGCATTTGTACTTGGCTGGCTTTTGATTACAGGAGTACTGATGATCCCAGCACTTCAGGAAATGTTCAAAGTGCAGACACTGACGGTGGCACAGTTGATGACTGTATATGGACTGGCACTTTTGAATCTGCCGATTATTCAGCTGCTGAAATGGATTAGAACACGAAAGAAATAGAGGATTTGACAGGATATTGAATAAAGGAAGGAATTGAATGGAACTGAATAAGGAAAATATGCGGAAAATCCGGAAGCTGATTTTGTTCACAGCACTGCTGATCGTGGTGCTGTGGAAATATGAAGAGGTGTTGGAGGTACTGGGATATGTGGGACATCTGATCTTTCCGTTTCTGCTTGGAGGAGCCATTGCGTTTGTACTGAATGTACCGATGAACTTTATCGAGCGGCACTTGTTTACGGAAAAAGTAAGAAAAAATAAAGTGTCAGATAAGCTTGCAAGACCGGTGAGTCTGTTGAGTGTACTTTGTATCGTAGTTGGCGTGTTGACGGTAGTAATCTTTGGTGTTGTACCTCAGCTTGTAAATACATTTGGAAATCTGGGGCAGAGTATTACCCAGTTCATCCCACATGCACAGGCGTGGGGGGGAAAAGAGGTCTTTCATGGAAACAAGGAGGTTGTCGAACTGATCAACAGTGTACAGTTTGACTGGGACAAGATTGTGGAGACACTGATTGATTTCCTGAATAATGGTGCTGGAAATATGCTGAGTTCGACACTCACATTATCAGCGGAGTTTCAACATTTGTCATAGCTTTTTTATTTGCAATTTATATTTTGCTGCAGAAGAAAAAGCTTGGGATACAGGCGAAAAAGGTACTGTTTGCATTCGTACGAAGAGGTCGTGCGGAGGCTGTGGTGGAAGTCTCTTCCCTGACTTACAGCACATTTTCAAGCTTCCTGACCGGACAGTGCCTGGAGGCTGTGATTCTCGGAAGCATGTTCGTATTGGCCATGACAATCTTCCGGCTGCCGTATGCACTGCTAGTGGGAATCTTTATCGCATTTACCGCACTGATACCGATCTTTGGAGCATTTCTTGGCTGTGCGGAGGGAGCATTTTTAATCTTCATGGTCGATCCGATGAAGGCACTTATGTTCATCGTGTTGTTTCTTGTGCTTCAGCAGATAGAAGGGAACCTGATTTATCCGCATGTGGTAGGTAATTCTGTAGGGTTGCCGTCCATCTGGGTGCTGGCAGCGGTCAGCATCGGAGGCAGCCTTATGGGAGTAGTTGGAATGCTGATATTTATACCGATTGTGTCGGTGGCATATGCATTGTTCCGGGAAATTGTGTATTTGA
>OIBE01000522.1_pt1 | contig 10286 bp, 5 predicted proteins | sample 1580961 | NCBI WGS metagenome assembly OIBE01 (sample SAMEA3882550, study PRJEB24775) | human gut metagenome | biome: human-associated habitat; feature: intestine environment; material: feces | place: Netherlands | collected 2009/2010
TCTACGTTACTATTCATTACGTTCTCAGCGGGATAGCAGTGTATGAACAGCAACAATTCTTCTGATGTTGAAAGACGTTAACTGTCTGGCAGTCAGATGTTATTTATTCAATAACTTTCAGCCATCCTTCCGGAGCCTGGATACGTCCCATCTGGATACCTGTTAATGTGTCATAGAGTTTCTGGATAACCGGACCCATTTTCTCCATTCCGCTTGGGAAACAGATTTCTTTACCATGGTCAACAATCTTTCCGACAGGAGAGATAACTGCAGCAGTACCGCAGAGACCACATTCAGCGAAATCTTTCACTTCATCGAAGTATATTTCTCTTTCCTCAGCTTCTAATCCCAGGTATTCCTTGGCAACATAGATTAAGGAACGACGTGTGATAGAAGGAAGGATACTGTTGGACTTCGGTGTGACAACTTTGCCGTCTTTTGTAACGAAGATGAAGTTAGCACCGCCTGTTTCTTCTACCTTGGTACGTGTAGCTGCATCAAGATACATGTTCTCATCGAATCCGTTCTTGTGAGCATCTACGATTGCATGTAAGCTCATTGCATAGTTAAGACCTGCTTTGATATGGCCTGTTCCATGAGGTGCAGCGCGGTCGAAATCACTGACGCGGATTGTAATCGGTTTAGCACCGCCTTTGAAGTATGGTCCTACAGGTGTAGTGAATACACGGAACATATACTCATCAGCAGGTTTTACACCGATAACCGGGTTAGTACCCATCATATATGGACGAACATATAAAGTTGCGCCTGAACCGTATGGCGGAACATATGCTGCGTTAGCTTTTACAGTCTGAACAATTGCATCAACAAAACGGTCTTCCGGGAATACAGGCATCTCAAGTCTCTTTGCTGAGTTTGCCATACGTTCTGCATTTAAGTCAGGACGGAAAGTAACGATATGTCCGTCTTCTGTAGTGTAAGCCTTCATTCCTTCGAAAACTGTCTGCGCATACTGGAAAACACCTGCACATTCGTTCAGTGTTACATTAGGATCTGTTGTCAGTTCTCCGGCATCCCATGCGCCGTCTTTGAATTTAGATACATAACGATAATCGGTCTGTACGTAACCGAAGCCTAAGCTGCTCCAGTCGATATTCTTTTTTTCCATAATGAATCTTTCCTCCGTTCACACATATTTACAGTATTTACAAGTGTGATTACTGTTTATCTCTTTACCATTGTAAAACTTTTGTCTGCTAAGTTCAATGGGAAATTTCCAATTTTAATGAAAAATTGAAAAATCGTTACTGTTCACATACAGTAACAAAAAATCCGCCAGTCTTGTTTTTTATAGAGGATTTCGCTATAATATGGAATAGAAAATGGAGGAAAATATGAGCGAGAATTTTGATGAATTAGGAGAACTTGGAGACAAAATAAAAAAGATCATAGACACAGCAGTTTCTACTAAAGATTACCGCCAGATGACCGAGGATATTAAGCAGACGGTGGGACAGACTGTTAACAGCGCAGTAAATTCTGCTGTAGATTCCGGAAGCGAGGCAATCAAAAATGGTCTGAATAATGTATTTGGAACCGGAAACAGTCAGTCCGGTGATTCCGGGGTATACCGCAATAAAACAAAAGAATTTGAAGAAAAGCGCAGGCGGGAACGTGAACAGGAGCAGGAACGTCAGAGAATTGAGAAGGAGAAAGCAAAAGAGAAGATGCTGACTCTTTATGAAAGGAACACCGGGGGAAGAATGAAAGGTATGATGATTGCTGTTTCAGGTGGAATCCTTGCCAGTGGAATGGGACTGGGAACTCTGGTCCTCAGCATCTTTGGCGCGGTGGGACATATGAGTTCCCTTGTGACCGGTGGAACCTGTTTTATGGCAGTCGGAGCTTTGACAGGAGTGGGACTTCTCGCAGGCGGCATTAAAAAACTGGGTAAACTGGAACGTTTTCAGAAGTATATTGACACACTGGGAAATCACACATACTGTAATTTTGAACAATTGTCAGCAGCAGTAAATAAGTCGGTGAAATTCGTTAAAAAAGATATTAAAAAGATGATTGATGACAGATGGTTCCGTCAGGGACATATTGATGAACAGGAAACCTGTCTGATCACCAGTAATGAGACTTATCTGCAATATACGCAGACGCAGAAGGCACTTGAGCAGAAAAAACAGGAAGAAGAAAAACATCAGGCTGAACAGGAGAGAAACAGAAAGATCACAAGCAACGAAACCTATCAGCAGTATACCCAGACCGCGAAGGCGCTGGAAGAGAAGAAACAGGAAGAAGAGAGACGTCAGGCAGACCTTTCCCCGGAGGTTCAGGAAGTTCTGGATAAGGGAAATGAATTTCTGGATAAGATCCACAGGAGCAACGATGCGATTCCTGGAGAGGAGATTTCTGCAAAAATATCCAGAATGGAATTGATTGTGGAGAAGATTTTTGAACGGGCGCAGAAGCATCCGGAGATTATTCCGGATCTGAAGAAACTGATGAATTATTATCTGCCCATGACAGTAAAGCTGCTGGATGCATATGAAGAAATGGATCAGCAGCCTGTGCAGGGAGAGAATATCCAGGCATCCAAAAAGGAGATAGAGGATACGCTGGATACACTGAATCAGGCATTTGAAAAACTTCTGGATTCTGCCTTTCAGGATACTGCGTGGGATGTTTCAAGTGATATTTCAGTGCTTCATACGCTGCTTGCACAGGAAGGTCTGACAGATGATGACTTTGCAAAAATGAAAAAGAACTGAAAATAAAAAAGGATAAAAAGGAGCGGCAGAGGACATGGGAAACGAATTTAAAGATTTTGAAATGGAAACACCATCATTAACACTGGAGCCGGATCTTGGAGAGTTTGAAAAGAAAGAAGAAGTGCTCCCCAAAAAGCAGACACAGAAGGAAGAAGTGCCTGTACTGACACCGGAAGAACAGAAAATGGTAAATGATTTTGCTGCAAAGATTGATATTGAGAATACTAATCAGATTCTTCAGTATGGTGCAGGAACCCAGAAAAAAATGGCGGACTTTTCTGATACAGCTCTTGAGAATGTAAAGACACAGGATCTGGGTGAGATTGGAGAACTGATCAGTAATGTTGTGGGAGAACTGAAAGATTTCGATGTACAGGAGGAGGGAAAATTCTTTGGATTTTTCAGAAAGCAGACTTCTAAGATTGAAAATCTGAAAAACAAATATGACAAAGCACAAGCCAATGTGGAGAAGATCACAGATTCTCTTCAGCAGCATCAGGTGCGCCTTATGAAAGATTCTGCTATGCTGGACAAGATGTATGAACAGAACCTGAATTATTTTAAAGAACTTACCATGTATATCCTTGCCGGAAAAAAGAAACTGGAAGAAACCAGAAACGGAAAGCTTGCAGAAATGAAAAATAAGGCAGCTCTGAGCGGGCTTCCCGAAGACGCGCAGGCAGCCAGAGACCTGGATGAGAAATGCAGCAGATTTGAAAAGAAACTGCATGATCTGGAACTTACCCGTACGATTGCCATGCAGACAGCGCCTCAGATCCGGCTGATCCAGAATAATGATACGGTAATGGTTGAGAAAATACAGACAACGATCGTAAACACAATTCCATTATGGAAAAGTCAGATGGTGCTTGCTCTGGGAATTGCTCACTCTGCAGAAGCAGCACAGGCACAGAGACAGGTAACAGATATTACCAATGAACTTCTCAGAAAGAATGCAGAGACACTTCATATGGCAACGGTTGAGACAGCGAAAGAATCAGAGCGTGGAATAGTTGACCTTGAAACACTCCAGAAGACAAATGCAGATTTGATCCAGACTCTGGATGATGTGATGCGGATCCAGATGGAAGGCCGTCAGAAGAGACAGGCAGCAGAGATGGAAATGCATCGCATGGAAGAAGAACTGAAGAGAAAACTTCTGGAAATCAGATAACTGTTCAGCAGTAATTTATGGAATTGCTATAAATGAGAGAAGAGGAAAATTATGTACAGAGATCATACAAAAGTGATTCAGATCGGAGACAGAAAGATTGGCGGCGGCAACCCGATTTTAATCCAGTCCATGACAAATACAAAAACTGAAGATGTAGAACAGACAGTAGCTCAGATCCTGGCACTGGAGCAGGCTGGCTGTGATATTATCCGTTGTGCAGTACCGACTATGGAAGCTGCAAAAGCACTGAAGGAAATCAAAAAACAGATCCATATACCACTTGTGGCAGATATCCATTTTGATTATCGTCTTGCTATTGCAGCCATGGAAAACGGTGCAGATAAGATCCGGATCAATCCCGGAAATATCGGCAGTACAGAGCGAATCAAAGCAGTGGTTGATGTGGCAAAGGAGCGAGGAATACCCATTCGTGTTGGTGTAAACAGTGGTTCTCTTGAGAAAGAACTTGTGGAGAAATATCATGGAGTCACTGCAGAGGGACTGGTGGAGAGTGCGCTGGATAAAGTTCATATCATCGAAGACCTGGGATATGACAATCTGGTGATCAGCATCAAATCTTCGGATGTCCTTATGTGTGCAAAGGCTCATGAACTAATCGCGGAGAAGACGAATTATCCACTTCATGTAGGAATCACAGAAGCCGGAACTCTTTATTCCGGAAACATTAAATCTGCTATCGGGTTGGGGATTATCCTGAATCAGGGAATCGGTGATACCATTCGTGTCTCTCTTACAGGAGCACCTTTAGAAGAGATTAAATCCGCAAAACGTATCCTGAAAACTCTGGGGCTTCGCAAAGGTGGCATAGAAGTTGTGTCATGTCCAACCTGTGGACGCACACAGATCGATTTGATTGGTCTTGCAAATAAGGTAGAAACCATGGTGCAGGATATCCCGCTTGATATTAAAGTAGCAGTTATGGGCTGTGTGGTAAACGGACCCGGAGAAGCAAAAGAGGCAGATATCGGAATTGCAGGCGGAGTTGGTGTGGGACTTCTGATCAAACATGGTGAGATCATAAAGAAAGTTCCGGAAGATCAGCTTTTGGATACGTTGCGGGAAGAACTTCTGAACTGGAAGTAACATTTGGAACGAAGACTTCCTGTCAGATCAACGAGGAGATTTTATTTTGGAAAAAGACTTTTTTGACGTATTTCCCAGCTTAAAAGTGAAGAAAGAACTGGAAGAACTGCTGGACATGGTTTTTGTGACCAGAGTGTCCTGCAATCCTTCCAGAACTCATATATGGGTGTATATAAAAAGTGAACGCTGGATTCATAAGAAGCATATCTTTGAACTGGAAGAACAGATAGAGAGACAGATTTTTGCAGGACTGAATGTAACAGTTACAGTTATTGAGAAATTCCGCCTTTCCGGTCAGTACAATCCTCAGAACTTTCTGGAAACTTACAGATCCAGCATGGAACTGGAACTGCGCAGCTACAATATGCTGGAATACAATATGTTCAGACAGGCGCAGATTTCTTTTCCCGGAGAAAATGATCTTCATATGATCCTTCCTGATTCTGTAATAGCCAGAGAAAAGAGCGGGATCCTGATCGAATATCTGCAGAAGGTTTTCTGCGAAAGATGCGGAATGGACTTAAAGGTGGAACTTGAGTTCAGGGAGACGCAGGAAAGTAAGTACCGTAAGAATGCAGCAGTGCAGATCGCTCAGGAAGTGGAAAATGTAATCCGTCATGCGAAATTAAACAGTAAGAATGAAGAGCCGGCTCAGTCTGAAGAAGCAGGAACAGCAGAGAAGAAAGCAGAGAAAAAGACTGATAAGGGACAGCAGGAAAAGAAGGACAAAAAAGCTGCATTTGCAGACCGCAAAGATAACAGGAAGGGAGATTTCCGGGGTGGATTCAGAAGGGACAGCAATCCGGATGTTATCTATGGAAGAGATTTCGAAGGAGAGCCTGTTGCACTTGAGACGATTACCGGTGAGATGGGTGAGGTGATCGTCCGCGGACAGGTTATGGAGGTTGAAGCCAGAGAAATCCGTAATGAAAAAACAATTCTTATCTTCCCGATCACAGACTTTACGGACAGTATTGTTGTGAAGATGTTTTTGCGCAATGAACAGGTGCCGGAAGTGACAGAACATGTAAAGAAGGGGGCTTTTCTGAAGTTTCGCGGTGTGACAACAGTAGACCGTTTTGACAGTGAACTGACTATTGCATCTATAGCCGGGATTAAGAAAATTGCCAATTTTACAACTGCCAGAGTAGATACCAGCCCACAGAAAAGAGTAGAGCTTCACTGTCATACAAAGATGAGCGATATGGATGGGGTTACGGATGCCAAATCTCTGGTGAAACGTGCTTATGAGTGGGGACATCCTGCCATTGCCATTACAGACCATGGGGTTGTACAGGCGTTTCCGGAGGCAAATCACTGTTTCGATGCCTGGGGCGGATGTGTGCCGAAGGATTCTGATTTTAAGGTTCTTTATGGAATGGAAGGCTATCTGGTAGATGATTTAAAAGGTATGGTGACCAATGGAAAAGGTCAGAAGCTGAACGGTAGATTTGTGGTCTTTGATATTGAGACAACAGGTTTTTCTTCGCTGACCTGTCAGATCATAGAGATTGGCGCCGTACTGGTAGAAAATGGTGAGATTACGGACCGTTTTTCCACATTTGTAAATCCAAAGGTACCGATTCCTTTTCGCATTGAACAGCTGACCAGTATCAATGACAGTATGGTCATGGATGCCCCGACTATCGAAGAAGTGCTTCCGAAATTCCTTGAATTCAGCAAGGATGCGGTTATGGTTGCACACAATGCGGACTTTGATATGGGATTTATTATGAAAAACTGTGACAGACTGGGAATCGCACATGATTTTACTTATGTAGATACGGTCGGTATGGCCCGTTTCCTGCTTCCTGCATTGAACAGATTTAAGCTGGATACGGTAGCAAAAGCAGTTGGGGTTTCACTGGAAAATCATCACCGGGCAGTAGATGATGCCGCATGTACTGCAGAGATTTTTGTGAAGTTTGTAAAGATGCTGGAAGAGCGTGATATCCGGGATGTGGATATGCTGAATGAGCAGGGAGCTGTTTCTGTAAATACTATCAGGAAACTGCCGACCTACCATGTGATCATTTTTGCCAGAAATGAGACAGGGCGCATTAATCTGTATAAATTAGTGAGTCAGTCGCACTTGAAGTATTATCACAGACGTCCACGTGTTCCCAAAAGTGTGCTGGAGCAGTACAGAGACGGACTTCTGGTGGGAAGTGCCTGTGAAGCAGGGGAACTGTATCAGGCAATTCTGAGAAATGCACCGGATACTGAGATAGCCAGACTGGTAAATTTCTATGATTATCTGGAGATCCAGCCTGTTGGAAATAACAGATTTATGATAGCAGATGATAAGCATGATATGATCAGTTCCGAAGAAGACCTGAAGGAGATAAACAGGAAGATCGTTAAGCTTGGAGAGCAGTTTAAGAAACCGGTAGTTGCAACCTGTGATGTGCATTTCATGGATCCACAGGATGAGATTTACAGAAGGATCATTATGGCCGGAAACGGATTCTCAGATGCAGATGAGCAGGCACCGCTGTATTTACGTACCACAGAGGAAATGCTGGAAGAATTTGCCTATCTGGGAAGCGAGAAAGCAGAAGAAGTTGTCATTACAAATACAAATAAGATCGCAGATATGATTGAGAAGATATCACATATTCATCCGGACAAATTCCCGCCGGTCATTGAGAATTCCGACCAGGATCTGAAGAATATCTGTTTTACAAAAGCGCATGAAATGTATGGAGATCCATTGCCGGAGATTGTGGAAAGCAGGCTTGACAGGGAACTGAATTCAATCATTTCCAATGGGTATGCCGTAATGTATATCATTGCACAGAAGCTTGTATGGAAGTCAAATGAAGATGGTTATCTGGTAGGTTCGCGAGGTTCTGTAGGATCTTCTCTGGCAGCTACCATGTCCGGTATCACAGAGGTAAATCCTCTGCCGCCGCATTATCTCTGTCCTAATCCGGACTGCAAATACAGTGATTTTGATTCACCGGAAGTAAAGCAGTATGCAGGTATGGCAGGGTGTGATATGCCGGATAAGATCTGTCCGAAATGTGGAACCAGGATGAAAAAAGAAGGGTTTGACATTCCTTTTGAGACATTCCTTGGATTCAAGGGAGATAAGGAACCGGATATTGACCTTAACTTTTCAGGAGAGTATCAGGCTAATGCACACAGATATACAGAGGTTATTTTTGGTAAGGGGCAGACATTCAAGGCAGGGACTATCGGTACGCTTGCGGAGAAAACTGCATTTGGTTATGTGAAGAATTATTTTGAAGAGCGTGGTGTGCATAAACGTTACTGTGAGATCAACCGCATCGTACAGGGATGTACAGGCGTGCGGCGTACAACAGGACAGCATCCGGAAGGCATTATCGTACTTCCTGTAGGTGAGGAGATTGAGAAATTTACTCCTGTCCAGCACCCTGCGAATGATGTGAACAGTGACATTATCACCACACATTTTGATTACCATTCTATTGACGGAAACCTGCTGAAGCTTGATATACTTGGACACGATGATCCCACTATGATCCGAATGCTGGAGGATTTAACGGGAATCAGTGCAAGGGATGTCCCCCTGGATCAGAGGGATGTCATGTCATTGTTTGCAAGTACAAAGGCTTTGAAAATTGAACCGGAAGATATTGGCGGATGTAAGCTCGGATGTCTGGGAATCCCGGAATTTGGTACAGATTTCGCCATGCAGATGCTTATTGACACCAAGCCGAAATACTTCTCTGACCTGATCCGTATTGCAGGGCTTTCTCATGGTACGGATGTATGGCTGGGTAATGCCCAGGTGTTGATCCAGGAGGGTAAGGCAACCATTTCCACAGCTATCTGTACCCGAGACGATATTATGATCTACCTTATCGGAAAAGGAGTGGAAAGTGGCCTTGCGTTTACGATCATGGAGAGTGTCCGTAAGGGAAAAGGTCTTCGTGATGAGTGGATCGAGACCATGAAAGAGCATGGAGTTCCGGACTGGTATATCTGGTCCTGTAAGCTGATCAAGTATATGTTCCCGAAGGCCCACGCAGCAGCATACGTTATGATGGCATACAGAATTGCGTGGTATAAGGTGTTTCAGCCACTGGCATACTATGCGGCATATTTCAGTATCCGCGCCACAGCGTTCTCCTATGAGTTGATGTGTATGGGAAAGGAACGCCTGGAGTATTATATGGCAGAAATTCGCAAAAAAGGTGATTCAGCATCTAAAAAAGAACTGGATACCCTGAAGGATATGCGTATTGTACAGGAAATGTACGCACGTGGATTTGAATTTGTACCGATTGATCTTTATACTGCCAAGGCACAGAGATTTCAGATCGTGGATGGGAAACTGATGCCGTCACTTGCAACTATTGACGGACTGGGAGATAAGGCGGCAGATGCAGTGGTTGATGCTGCAAAACAGGGAAAATTCTTGTCAAAAGACGACTTCCGCGACAGAACAAAGGTCAGCAAAACGGTTATTGATCTGATGGATGATCTGAAATTATTCGGAGATATCCCGCAGTCGAACCAGATGTCATTATTTGACTTTACAGGATGAGCATAAATTCTGTGACCGCAAAGTGTGTTGCAGGGCATGGTGCAGACAGCAACATAAAATGCCCTGACATCATAATATATGATAACAGGAGATGGATATGAAGAAAGACGAACTTAGATATTTACAGAGACTTGCAGAAATTTATCCTACAATCGGAAAGGCATCTACGGAGATTATCAATCTTCAGTCAATCCTGAATCTGCCGAAGGGAACGGAACACTTTATGTCAGACCTTCATGGGGAGTATCAGGCGTTTTCACATGTGCTCAGAAATGGTTCCGGTGCAGTGAGGAAGAAGATTGATGATGTGTTTGGACATACATTAAGTAACAATGATAAGCGTTCTCTGGCAACTCTGATCTATTATCCGAAAGAGAAGATGGATCTTGTCAAAGATACGGAAGAAGATATGGAAAACTGGTATAAGATCACGCTCTACCGTCTTATTGAAATCTGTAAGACAACAGCCTCCAAATATACCAGGTCCAAAGTACGAAAAGCTCTTCCTGCAGATTATGCCTATGTGATCGAAGAACTGATCACAGAGAAAGCGGAAGTTCTCGATAAAGAGGCATATTATGATTCCATTGTAAATACGATCATTGAGATCGGCAGTGCGGAGAATTTTATCATTGCGCTTGCAGAACTGATCCAGCGTCTGGTCGTGGATCATCTTCATGTGCTGGGAGATATTTATGATCGAGGTCCGGGCCCGCATTTTATCATGGAT
>OIBE01000528.1_pt1 | contig 10230 bp, 9 predicted proteins | sample 1580961 | NCBI WGS metagenome assembly OIBE01 (sample SAMEA3882550, study PRJEB24775) | human gut metagenome | biome: human-associated habitat; feature: intestine environment; material: feces | place: Netherlands | collected 2009/2010
GACATATCCGGGGTGGTATGGCTACGAGACAGAAGTATTTGCTTCTTCATCGGGTAAACTAAAAAAAATGGCTTGTCTGAATTGTTATAAAATATCTCTGAAATAAAAATCAAGAAAAAAACTCCTGTTTGTTTCAGAAACATCGAAAAAGATGAATAGGAAACAAACAGAAGTTTTTATTTTCCCTGGTTTTCCATTTGTTGTTGTAGTCGTTCAAGCTGTTCTCCTACTATGTCAAAATGCCGCTGCATTGCGAAGCTTCCTGCTACAAAGTCTTTGGCCACTAAGGAATCGTAAATATTCCAGTGGGCACGTCTTAACGCATCTGCCTGCCTTTGGTTTGCCATAATACGAACACGAAAATCTGCGATAAACTGATTTATTAATTCTGCGATCATCGATGTGTATAACACAATCATGCGGTTATGGGAAGCTTCTATGAGCTTATTATGAAATTGCATATCAAGCTTACCACTTTCTTTTGGATCCTCAATTTCATCCATCTTGATTAAAATCTGATGCATTTCTTCGATTTCTTCTTCTGTCGCATTTTTAATCGCAAGACGTAATGCTACTGTCTCATATCCCATACGAATATCATATACTTCTGTATATTTAATCTGCTGAAGCGACATAACCATGTTCATGAACTTTACCATATAGTCCTGTGGCTCACAGCGGAGATAGTTTCCACTTCCCTGCCTGCAGTCAAGAAGTCCGTTAATCTCTAACATGTGCATTACTTCACGGATGGAATTACGACTTACGTCTAATTTCTCTGCGATTTCTCTTTCTGGCAGAATCTTGTCATTTATTTTTAATTCACCGGATAAAATCTGCTCAGAAAAATAGTCGAATACATACTGATATGTCTTTTGATTTTTCATTTTGTAAGTTTTAAAATCTGTGAATTCATTCTTTCTCTCGCCACCTCCTTGTCATATTTTTATCATTCTATATATCTAAATGTCTATTTTATAGGATTCTTGCTCTTTTTGCAAGTGAAAAACTTTAACACGACACGATAAAAAAATGGCGGGCCTGCTGCTCATTTGCAGGCCCGCCTACAAAATGCGAAAAATGAATTTCACATTAAGCAAACATGTTTTGGCTCGAGATTTATTTGAATCTTTTCAAATAAACTTTATTATTCCGGTTTTTTTACCATAACGGAAACGCCATCCGGAATAATTGAAATATGGGCATCTTTTCCCTTTTCTTTTATGGCCATTTCCAAAGCTTCGTTTACATCATTTGCAACGGTAAAGCCCATCTCCTGTGCCATTTTGCGATGCTCTTCGCACATGACATAGATAACTTTATGCTGCATTAAGATACGACACTGTATCTGATATTCCCACTGGTCTGGTTTTGTCTGGTCCTGTGGAACTTTTAAGATTTCTGCCATGAGGTCGGCCGGACTGGAGCAGTTTTTCAGCGCTTCATAGAAGCCTTCTCCTCCATGTCCGTCCCCACAATTGGAAACCATAATAAGAATACCATCATCTTTTGCTGCCGCTTCTGCTGCAGTCATTCCTTTTACGGACTGATACATATTCTGGTCAAGTGGATATCCGCCGTTGGTAGAAATAGCGATGTCTGCGGCTTTTTTAGGAACTACCTGGCAATAATCCTGCAAGAACTTACATCCTGCGGCATGGGCTTCAATTGCATCGCCCGCAACGGCGTGTACCACTTTCTTGTCTGCATCAATAATGACGTTAACAATATATTTCTGATGCGCCATTTTACTGGCAGCAATCATATCTTTATGAATCGGATTTCCCTCTAAGATTCCTGTTCTGCTGTATGGAGAATCAATGAACTTGGAGCAGTGATTTCCGAGTACCGTTACTTTGCTAGATACTCCTGGAAGGATGCTCTTTCTTCCTCCTGAGAAGCCTGCAAAGAAATGGGTTTCTATAAATCCTTCGCTTACGAGAAGGTCTGCATTTGCAGCGATTTTGTTAATTAAAAGAGGAGCTCCTGATGGAAGTGTACCGATGTTTGCCATTGCATCCATGTCCTGACTGTCATGAATCGCAATACACTCATTATCTACGATTTCCTCGCCAAACTTACCAACTAACTCTTCTCTTGTTGTTGCTCTGTGGAATCCCGTTGCAATCAAAAGGGTGATCTTTGCATCTGGATTGCCTTCTCTTATTTCTTTCAGCATAAATGGAATAATATGCTTACTTGGAACAGGTCTTGTGTGGTCAGAACAAATAATTACTACATTTTCTTTTCCTTTTGCAAGCTCTGAAAGCTTTGGAGAACCAATTGGATGCGCCATTGCCTCGAGAACGATTTCGTCTTCTGTCTTATCGCTCTTTGGCATGGACTCGATGGACGAGGATAAAACCTCGTAGTCCATCGAATCATCTATGTGCAGCATCATACCTGTGGTTGAAAAAGGTAATTTCATATCCATGCTGCTCAACTCCTTAACTATTTAACACCCATCCATCCAGAGATAACCATCATCTGTACTTCAGAAGTTCCTTCATAGATTTCTGTAATCTTAGCGTCACGCATCATTCTCTCGATTGGATAATCTTTTGTATATCCATATCCACCATATAACTGTAAGCAACGTGTTGTTACATCCATAGCGTTTCTAGCTGCTACTAATTTAGCCATAGCTGCTTTGTGTGAGAATGGTTCGTGATCATCTTTTGCACATGCTGCCTGATAAACAAGAAGCTTAGCTGCTTCTGTCTGTGCACGCATCTGAGCCATTTCAAACTGTGTATTCTGGAACTGAGAAATTCTTCTTCCAAACTGTTTTCTCTCAGTGATATATTTTGTTGTTTCTTCTAATGCACCTTCTGCAATACCAAGTGCCTGTGCTGCGATACCAACACGACCGCCATCTAATGTCATCATTGCATATTTGAAACCTTTGCCAAGTTCACCAACAAGGTTTTCTTTAGGAACGATACAGTCTTCAAAAATAAGTTCGCATGTAGAGGATGCGCGGATACCTAATTTATCTTCATGTTTTCCGATAGAGAATCCTTTGTATCCTTTTTCTACGATAAATGCGGAGATACCTTTTGTTCCCTGAGATTTATCTGTCATAGCAAGTACGAAGAATACATCTGCTACACCTGCGTTTGTGATAAAGATCTTAGATCCATTTAATACCCAGTGGTCACCAGCATCTACTGCAACTGTCTGCTGTCCGGATGCATCTGTACCAGCGTTAGGTTCTGTTAATGCGAAAGCACCAATCCATTCACCAGAACATAACTTAGGAAGATATTTCTGTTTCTGTTCTTCGGAACCAAACTGATAAATAGGTGTTGCACATAAGGAAGTATGTGCAGAAAGGATAACACCTGTAGATGCACAGTATTTACTTAATTCTTCTACTGTCTGGATATATGCTAATGTATCCATTCCAGCTCCGCCGTACTCTTCTGGGAAAGGAATTCCCATCAGTCCCATTTCTGCCATCATTTTGACATTTTTCATTGGGAATTCTTCTGTTCTGTCGATTTCAGCAGCTAAAGGTTTTACTTCGTTTACTGCAAAATCATGCACCATTTCTAATATATCCTGATGTTCCTCGTCCTGTCTAAAATTCATAACTATTTCCTCCTGTCACGGTCGTTATTATTTCGTTGCTTTGAATTTAAAATAATGAATTTAAAATAATGAATTTAAAATGTTGAATTTAAAATAAAACCACAACAATATATAATATTGTTCACTTGTTTTACCTGTCATCGATTTTTCAAGCATTTTCCGCTCTGAAAAATCGACTGCAATTACTTTTTCTTTGTTATCATGTTACGTTTTTGTTGATATTTTTTTAACAAATTTACCTGTGACTCAATTCACAACAATCTTACCTGACGGCTATTTCATTTTATATCGTACTGGAAATCTCTGCAGGATTGATATATTGCTTTTATGTGTTTAGATCTGACCCTCCGGCTTGAGAGGGCCAGATAATTACAAACTTGGTAATACTATTTTTATACTTTGTCTTTCTTTATTCTATACTTTGCGTTTCTCTCAACCATTTTCTAAAGATTGGTTCATTATGCTCTTAAACTTAATTTATATTTTTAAGCTTTCTCTGCTTTAAATGCTTCTGTTAATGCTGGAACTACTTCATTTAAGTTTCCAACGATTCCGTAGTCTGCTACATCAAAGATTGGAGCATCTGGATCTTTATTAATTGCTACGATTGTATCGGAACCAGAGATACCTGCTACGTGCTGGATAGCACCGGAAATACCGATTGCAAAATATAACTTCGGAGCAACTGTCTTACCTGACTGTCCTACCTGATGTGCATGCGGCATCCAGCCTGCATCTACTACTGCACGGCTGCATCCAACAGTTGCGCCAAGTACGTCGGCAAGATCCTGTAATAACTGGAAGTTTTCCTGAGAACCAACTCCACGTCCACCGGAAACAATAATCTCTGCTTCTTCAAGGTTGATAGATTCAGCAACTTCTTTTACTCTCTCTATGAGGGTTGTACGAATTTCATCTGCAGCTACCGTAATCTCTTCTTTTACGATCTCACCTGTTTTTGCTTCATCGTAAGCACCTTTTTTAAATACTGCCGGACGAACAGTACCCATCTGAGGCCGGTTTTCTGGACACATGATTGTTGCCATCAGGTTTCCACCAAATGTAGGACGTGTCCATGCAACATTTCCTGTCTCTTCATCAATTGCGATTGCTGTACAGCCGTAAGACCTGTTTTTAATCTACAAGAAACTCTAGGTCCTAAATCACGACCATTGTTTGTAGCACCAATCATCAATGTTTCTGGTTTATATTTTTCTACTAATGCAACAAGTGCTTTTGCAAAAGCATCTGTTGTATAGTATTCATATTCTGGTCCATCAACGATAATTGCGGAATCTGCACCATAGCAGATGGCATCTTTTGCAACACCCTCAATGTCTTTACCAATAACAACTGCGATCAATTCACAGCCTTTTTCCTGTGCAAGTGGTTTTGCTGCGTTGATTAATTCAAAACCAACATTTTTTGGCTTACCACATTCTGTTTCAATAAAAACCCAAATATTTTTATAATCTGCAAGATTCATTATTCAGTCCTCCTTACAAAATTTTTGCGTCGTAAATTAATTTAACAACCTCTTTTGCTGCATCTTCTGCTTCCATACCTTCAAGTTTTACACCATTCTTTTCTGTTACTGGTGTATATGTTTTCTTTACTTTTGTTGGAGAACCACTTAAACCGCAACGCTCCAGGCTGATTGCAGGAATATCTTCTTCTGTAAGAACAGGAATCTCTTTTTTCTTTGCAGCCATTTTACTCTTGATGGTTGGATATCTAGGTTCGTAAGGAAGTCTGACTACTGTAACTACTGCTGGAAGCTGTGTAGAAATCATATCGTAACCTTCGTCACATTCACGTTTTACCTGAATATCTCCGTCTTTTTCAATGATGTCTAATGCGTATGTAATCTGTGGAAGTCCAAGATGTTCTGCGATTTCCGGTCCAACCTGTGCGGTATCACCATCAACTGCCTGTTTACCACAGAGAATTAAATCAAATTTTAATCCTTCTTTTTCCTCTACTGCCTTGATTGCTTCAGAGAGGATATAGCTTGTTGCTAATGTATCCGATCCGCCGAACTTTCTGCTGGAAATAAGATATCCTGCGTCAGCTCCTACAGAAAGACAGGTTTTAATTGCTTCTTTAGCCTGTTCTGGTCCCATGGAAATAACAACTACTTTGCCGCCTAATTTTTCTTTTAAGCGGACACCTACTTCCTGTGCATAGGTATCAAAAGGATTTACAATACTTGGAACTCCCTTTCTTACCAGTGTATGTGTAACTGGATCTACCTTAATCTCATTAGTATCAGGTACTTGTTTGATACAAACACAAATATTCATTCTTCTTCCTCCTTAATATTACAGACGGTAGCAAACTTTGCCTGGATTTAAAATCATCTTAGGGTCAAATACTCTCTTGATGCCTTCCATAATCGCCATGTTTGTTTCTCCAACAGAATCAACAAGATATTTTACTTTACCTGAGCCGATTCCATGTTCACCGGAAACAAGACCGCCGCAATTTGTTGCTTCTTTATAAATAATGTCAAAGAATTTATCTACTCTCTTCTTGAACTCTTCTTCTTCCAGATCATTGGAACACTGGTAAATATGAAGGTTTCCATCTCCGGCATGTCCGAAGGATTTGATAACAAGACCACATTCTTCTCCGGTCTTATTTACAAATGTAAGGTATTCTGCAATCTTATTAACAGGTACAACTACGTCACACTCGTCAAGAAGCTTTGTTTCTTCCATGATAGCCTCTAAGAAAGAAGAACGTGCTGCCCATGCATCTTTCATCTTAGCAGATGTATCAGCTACTAATACATCAATTGCTCCTGCTTCTAATACAAGCTCTGCAGCCTGCTCGATCAATGCGTCTACTTCATCTTCACTGTTACCATCTAATGTGACAAGAAGATATGCACCAATCTGAACTCCTTCTAATTCCTGTGGGAATACGGACTTTCCAATGTAACGCTCGGAAGCAAGTACGATTTCTCTTTCCATGAACTCGATTGCCTGTGGGTTCATGTGAGCCATCTTAAATTTAGGTACAGTTGCAAGTGCTGTCTCTAAGTCTTCGTAAGGAATAATTAAAGATGCAACAGCCTTTGGTGCTGGGATAATCTTTAATGTTAATTCTGTGATGATACCGAGTGTTCCTTCAGAACCAATCATAAGGTTTAATAAGGAATATCCTGAAGATGTTTTGGAAACAGTTGCTCCAAGATGTGTAATCTCACCAGTTGGTAATACAACAGTCATTGCTCTTACGTAATCACGTGTTGCTCCATATTTAACAGCTCTCATACCACCTGCGTTTGTTGCTACGTTACCACCAACACATGCGAACTTTTCACCTGGATCTGGTGGATATAACATTCCTTTGGACTGGCAATCCTCTGCTAAATCATTTAACAAAACACCTGCTTCAATCTCAACAACGAAGTTTTCCATATCGTAGGATTTAATCTTGTTCATTTTAGAGATATCAATTAAAACGCCGCCATATAATGGAACTGCTCCACCTGCAAGACCAGTACCAGCTCCTCTAGGTGTTACAGGAATATTATTCTCATAACAAATCTTCATTACTGCTGCAACTTCCTCTGTAGAACGTGGCTGTACTGCTAAATCTGGCATATGCGTACCATAAATCGGCATCTCGTCTTTCGCATAGTCCGGATTAATCTCTTCTCCTAAGAAGACATTATTGGAAACTTTTTTAATTTCTTCGATAATTTCCGGTGTCAACTGATTGTACATATTTCTACCTCCTAATCATTTCCTTCTTTATATTTGAAATAATAAAGTTCTTAAATTAAATCATTTTTACTTTTCAGCCCATATCAATATCTTTAAACCATCTGGTTTCATCTGATTCATCCATGTTCATTTTACAAATGTTCATCAAAATGCCACTACATATGAACTATCTTTCACAAATTTATCTGTTAGAATCCTGCCATAGAACCTGCATAGCAGATAATTCCGGCAATGACTACATATATTACAAAATACTTAAATACTTTTCTTAAAATCTCACTCTCAGAACCAACGGCTCCGATAGCACCTGCTCCAATCGCGATACCCTGTGGACAAATCATCTTTCCGATGCCGGCTCCCATAACATTTGCCGCTGCCATCCAGGAAGGATTCAGTCCAAGAGAAATCGCTGTCTGACTCTGTAATCCACCAAATAATACACAGGTAGATGTTCCTGAACCGGTAACAAATGCTCCTAACGCTCCAACTAACGGAGAAATGAGCGGGTAGAACGGTCCTGCTACAACAACTAATGCTGCTGCGATATCAGAAATCATTCCGCTGTAACCCATAATCTTAGCTGTTGCCATAACACAACAGATAGTAAGAATTGTCTTCCAGTATTTCTTTAACGTTTCTATGAGAACCTTTCCCATTGTTCCAAAGGACGCTCCCTGAATCAGTCCACCGATAATCGCTGCGATAAAAATCATAATGCCCGGTGTATTAATCCAGCTAAAGGAAAGAGATCCTGGGTTGTCGCCTGCATATACGGTGACAGTTGTCTTTATGTCTGCAATCAGATTATGGATTGGCGGACATAATGTTGATGTAAACATTAACAGTAAGAAGATTAAGATGAATGGACTCCAAGCTTTCACTCCTTCTGAAGCGGTAAATCCACTGCTTTGTTCTTCTCCTGATAACTGTACTCTGTACTCTGGTTCTGGATTCTTATTTAAGAATCTTGCTGCTGCAACCATGCATATCATGGAAATAATAGAACCGATAATGTTAGGAAGTTCACATCCGATTACCTGTGCTGCAATGAACCACGGTACGGTAAATGATAACGAAGCAATTAAAACCATTGGCAATACACTCTTTAACGCCTTAAATCCTTTTCCTACGATAAATACCATGAAGAATGGAGATAAGAATGTTAAGATTACCTGAATCAATGCAACGCTTCCTGATAACTGTAAAGCATCAAGGTTTGTTACTGATGCAAGTGTTACTGTCGGAACTCCAACGGAACCAAATGCAGTTGGTGTGGAGTTAACAACTAAACAGGCAATAACCGAAAGAATCGGATTAATACCAATCGCTGCCAACATCGATGCCGGAATCGCTACCGCTGTTCCGAATCCAGCCATTCCCTCCATGAAATTACCGAACCCCCATCCGATAATCAGAAGTAATACTCTCTGGTCAACGGAAACACTGGCAAGCATCTTCTTAATTAATTCCATCGCTCCAGTTTCCAATGTCAGGTTATATGTAAACAAAGCTGCTACAATAACCAGGCAGATTGGCCATAGTGCATTAAGTATTCCCTCAAGTCCTGCGGTTGCAGTACATATGAGACTTAACTTCCAGTAACCTGCTGCTAATACTGCTGTGATTGCCAATGCAATCAGACAAGCTTTATGGCCTGCAATTTTTAGTACACTCAGTGCGATAATCAGCCATAAAATGGGCAGTATTGCTAAAAAAAACTTCAAAAACAACGATACAGCACCTCCTCTGCATACCCCTTAATGGGTCACCCAATGTTTATATTTGTATTATATCATTTATCTAAAATAATGCAATAGTTTTTGTTTTTTTCGGCATTATAGTGTATTTTGACAATATTTTTTTGGTATAAATTTTTAAATTGGACTCCCCAATTTGTGCACCCTTCACAATGGGTCACCCACTTTTTAAAGCAGGTTGCACAATAGATTACTCTTTTGTTGCGTTTTTTACTTGTTTCATGGTCGATTTTCGGATTTTTGTTTCTTTTGTTCTATATTTGAGAAATGAATGCTATTTTTTTGTTATTTTGACACCTCTAAGACTCCAGTTTTCAGGCGAATGGATGCTCCAAAAAGCGTCTCCCCACTTTGCAGGTTAAACAAAGTTTTGTGAATGTGGGTATGATTAGCAGCCAATATAATAGTAAATACTTTAGCATTGATTTTTTGAGATATCGGACTATCTTCAACTTTAAATTGATAATCCAATATGGATACGATATAATTTTCTTAACACTATAAATTATATTGCCAAGTCACCTAACACGACATTCTTGGGAGGTTTGTTTATGAATTTTCGTGCAAAAACTGTAAAAGAATCTATTGTTGAAACTGTTCACATTATCCGTCCATCGGATCTTAACGATGCTGGTCGCCTTTTTGGAGGTGTTTTGATGCAATGGATTGACGAAGTTGCTGCTCTTGTGGCAAAGCGTCATTCCCAGATGAATGTTACAACTGCTTCTGTTGATAATCTTCAGTTCTTACATGGGGCATTTCAAAGAGATGTTATCGTTATTATTGGAAGAGTTACGCATGTCGGACATACTTCTATGGAGGTAAAAGTAGAAACTTATGTAGAGAATACGGACGGGGAAAGAGCATTAATTAATCGTGCTTTTCTCACCTTGATTGGTCTAGGCCCAGATAACCGTCCTACTACGCTTCCACGTCTTATTTTAGAATCGGAAGAAGACCGAAAAGAGTGGGAGCGGGCAGAAATCCGACGATCTCTTCGGAGAAAACAGAGGGAGGAAGGCTTCCACTTCTATGGAGAGTAAATATGAATTTGCCGCAGGCAAAGAGACGCCCCCGAAGAGAGTCTAGGCCACAAATATAGGGGGCTAGACTCTCTTCGGGGGCTGTGCTTTGGCTGGGGAGGG